>NHCFR00700__coassemble_1439_pt1 | contig 17464 bp, 22 predicted proteins | sample NHCFR00700__metabat2_low_PE_012 | metagenome-assembled genome bin NHCFR00700 | reverse complement strand
GATAGAAATAATTTGCATCACGGTAAGCAGCGCAAATCCAGGAGGTGACTTATGAGTCAATACAGAGGAGAGATACTGGGTTCTGAGGTCGTGATAGATTTGGAGCGTACCAAAGGGTGGTACAGTCAGTCGGAAGAGTGGCCGTGTACATGTGGTCATTGCTGCAATTTTTTGGCGTTGGCAAAACAGAGGCTTCTTCTGCCTTCGATGATGGAACTGCTGGACAAATTCTCCATTGTGCCGGAGAAAGCCACCTATGTGTGTGAACTGGACCACAATGATAAAGGCCATTTGTATGAGATTAGTTATCGCGTTGCAGGTCGAATGCTGGAAAAAGAACGGGAAGATCTTGTGGAGTATTCCTGGGGAGGGGGCGGGTGTGGACACAACCCGTACCCATATGGCGCTCCGGGATTTCCAGAGCCCCATTTTGACCTGGAGTTTTTCGTGACGTTGCCGTGGGTATTGGACGAACCGGATGAATAAATGGAGGGTGTGAAATGAGATTGCGCTGAACAGGTAACATCCAAAAACGAAAAACTGGAGGTTACTGACATGGAAATCAGAGAATACCGAACTTACAACGAACAGGAAATTCTGCCCCTGTATACCAGCGTGGGCTGGACGGCCTACACCGATGCCCCGGACACATTGCGGCAGGGATTTGAACACTCTCTTTTGACCCTTGCGGCATATGAAAATGGGCAGTTTGTGGGGCTGATTCGTACTGTGGGAGACGGATACACCATCGTGTTTGTACAGGATATTTTGGTGTTCCCGGAGCATCAGAGAAAAGGAATTGGAGCGGCGTTACTGCAAGCGGTGTTGGACCGCTTCGGCCATGTGCGGCAGATGGAACTGGCCACAGATGACACGCCCAAAACCATAGTCTTTTATAAATCCTTGGGCTTTTCGCCAATGTCTGAGATAGGATGCTGCGGATTTATGCGGTTGCTGCCATGCGGAACAGAGTGAAACCACAAAAATTTGGAATCTGATAATTCCGGCTTAACAAAACAGGGGGGACTGGGTATGATAAATCCCAGTGTACCGATGGTAAATCAAGGAGTTAGGGACAGCTCACAGCTGATGGCTGACGACTATGCCAGACCAGAGGGACAAAATATTTTGATTGAGTAAGGAGCTAACACCTATGAAGAAGCTGTTTATGGAGCCGGAAGTGAAGATCACCAAGTTTGAGGATGAGGATCTGATGCGCACATCTGGTGTGATTGTTGGCGGCGATCCCGACGTTGAGGGTCCGGATGTAGGCTTTGAAGATTGATTTTGATGGCAAAACGTAATTACGGTTTGGGGCTGGCCTTGATTCTCCTGGGGCTGACGGCCTGCACAAGCCCTCAGCCCCAGGAGCAGAGCACCAGCCCTGAGGTGGTCCAGACCCAGGAGGTCAGCCACAACATGGATACCGTCCGCTGCCTGTGTGACCGCTGTATCGTACTGGACGGCGGACGGGTGGTGTACGACGGCGATGTGGAACAGGGGATTGACCACTATATGATGCAGCGCCTGACGGTACAAGACAGCTATGATTTCACCGATGTGCCCCGGAAGGGAACGGCGCAGCTGGTACGGATGCAGCGGGCGCAAGTGAGCCAGAAGGGCCATTGGCTCAACCTCCAGTTGGATTTGAGCAGCAAAGAGTCGAGAAAAGGGCTGCATCTTCGGCTGACCGTGGCCAATGCCCGGGGAACACCGGTGGCCACGGCGGTATCTCAGCCGTTTGCCAGTGATGGAACGGCGGAACAGAGGCTCACCCTGACGCTGGACACGGATGCCCTAGTGTCTGGCACATACAGCGCCGATCTGGCGGTGGTGGAGCCTGTGGGAGACAAGCAACAGCGCCATGATTTTCTGGAACACGCCATTGCATTTACCCTGGAGAAAGAGGAACTACCCTATCGGGTGCAGTGGCCGCAGCAGACCTGGGGCAGTGTGCGCCTTCCGGTTATGAGAGTGGAGCATGGAGCGTAAGCTCTGTGTATAGAGAGAAAAGGGGGAATTGTTGTGCATGCACTGAGCATTCAACATGTCAACTACACGTATCAGACGCAGTATCAGAAGGTAGAGGCCCTGCGGGATATCTCGGCGGACTTCGATGCCGGGAAGGTGTACGCCATCGTGGGCAAGTCAGGCAGTGGTAAAACCACCCTGCTCTCCCTGATGGCCGGGTTGGATTTGCCCACCCAGGGAGAGGTGCTCTGCCACGATGTGGCCACCAGTCAGATGCAGATGGAGACGTACCGCCGGGAGAAGGTGGCGGTGATCTACCAAAATTTCCGGCTGTTTCCGCTGCTCACCGTGGCGGAAAACGTGATGTACCCCATGGAGCTGCGGAGGATGAGCCCCAAAGAGGCGCTGGAAAAGGCAAAAGCCTTGATTGAGCGAGTGGGACTGCCGGCCACGGTATTGGACCGCTATCCCACCATGCTGTCCGGCGGCGAGCGGCAGCGGGTGGCCATTGCCCGTGCCCTGGGGATGGAGACGAAGATCATGCTGGCCGATGAGCCCACCGGAAACCTGGATACCGCAAACGGTGAGAACATTTTCTCGATTCTGCAATCGCTCGCCCATGAAGATGGATATTGTGTCATCATTGTCACCCATGATCGCACCTTGGCCCAGAAGGCTGACGACGTCCTGGAGTTGCGGGACGGTCAGGTGGTGGGCTGAAGGAGGATGCCAGATGATTATTCGAAACGGAATCCTCAGCACAGTGCGTTCCAAAGGGAAAACAGTGCTGTTTACCCTCCTGATTTTTGTTCTGACCCTGTCGTTGGGGCTGGGATTGGGCCTGTGGAGCTACTGTACCCTGACCTTGCAGAGCATGGAGGAGACGTACACATCCATTGCTGTGGTGGAGTACATGGGAGACCAGTACCCGGAGGAGTATGTAGCAGACGAAGCCGCCCGGGAGGCATTGAACCAGCTGGGAGATATTGATCAGGTTCCCGGTGTGGAGTTGTGGGAGACCACCAGCTGGGGTATGGCGCTTTCGGATGGATACCAGCGGCGGGGTAGTACCGTGCCCTATGAGAACCAACTGGTAGTGGCGGTGTTCAATCTGGTGGCCAAGCAAGAACAGGTGTGGGGGGTGTTGCCCTCCAATGACTTGCCGGACAACTACCTGCTTTTCCTGAATGCGAATAACAGTGCGGCCACCGTGAAGCTGGGCAGTGAGATTTGGGAGAACATTCCCTTCGTGGACCTGTCTACGGAAACGGTGGATACAGAAAACTTGCCCGATGTCTATTGTACGATGGGTACTCGAATCACCCTGGTGGACGAGACCCGAGGTGTGAACAAAGACATCTCGTTTCTCTTTGAGCAAGGGAATTATTTCAGTTATAACGCTGAGACGGAGGAACTCTCCGGCCTGTACATGGCAGATATGGGCTACATTGGCATTATTGGCGAGAACCTCTACTCCTATGAGGGAAAGAGCGGTGTTGCCATCCAGATTGATCCCGGAGACAGTGGATTTGTTCCGGAGAAGGATGGGCGGTATCTGCTGCACGGTGAAATCTTTGACAGCGGAAGCTCCAACCGAGCCATGGTGGTGACGGACTTCTATGAGGGCTGTGAAGCGTCTCCGTGGGTGGCGTTTGACAGCTATGACGACCCGGTGCTCCATGAGGGAATTTTTGCTGAGTACGCGGAAAAGTATGAGTTGGGCAACAACTATATCCGTGTGGACGCCAGCGATGACATTGGGGCGTTGGAGCCCTTCCAACAGGGAATGCTCTATCTTCTGGACGGACGATTTCCCGCCGCGGGGGAGCAAGGCGTGTGTGTGATCAGCAACGACATTGCCGAGGAGCTGGATTTGAAGGTGGGAGACAGCCTCCCGCTGTCCATGATGCAGTCCACCCCGCAGGACCCCTTCGCCTTGGAGGAGACGGGCGAGGCCCAAACGTGGACGGTAGTGGGCATTGCCAACCAGGCGGAGACCTATGAGGGACGTGTTTGGGTGTCCCGAGGACAGGAGTTTCCTCGGACGTCGTTGTTTGGGTATCAGCTGGGCCGGGCTGTGCTGGATAACGATCTGGCGGTAGAGGCTGTGGAACAGATGGAGGCTCTGGTCCCCGATGGGGTGCGCATCACCCTGTTTGACCAGGGATATTCTGCCGCAGCTCAGCCCTTACAGGCCATGGAGTCCACGGCTCAGGGCGTCACCTTTGCCTCTCTGATCGGTGTGGTGGCCGTGCTGTTCCTATTTGCGTTCCTCTTTGTGGGGCGGCAACAGCAGGCAGTGGATGTGATGACCTCTCTGGGCACACCCAAGGGAAAAATTCGCCTGTGGCTGCTGTCCGGCGCCACCTTGGTGTGCGGCGTGGCTGTGCTGGCAGGGATGGTGATCTCTGCGGCCTCGATGCAATGGTTGGTGCAGCTGGTGCTGAAAGCGGCTGCGGCCTTCTATGCCGCAGATCAGCGGTATAGCAATGGTGCCTTGGGCATCACGAAGGATGTGGAGATGGTCCACCAGCTGCCCCTGTGGCCCAGCCTGGTGGCAGGTGTTGTGGTCTTTGGTGTGGCCCTGGTGCTGTGTGTGGCCTTTGTGGGACAGGCGCAGCGGAAGAACACCCTGCGCCGTGGTAAAACCCGGGTGCGGGTGCCAAAGAGTACCACCAGTGTGGCAGGGAAGGGGGCCCTGCGGTTTGCCTATCTCTCTGCTCGCCGGGGCGGTTGGCGCTCCCTGGTGGTGCCGGTGGTTTCTCTGGTGTTGTCTGCGTTCCTGGGCTTTTTGATGGCCACTGCCCAGGGATGGGCGGACCAGCGAGCCACCCTCTATGAGAATACCACCATCACAGGTCAGTTTACCTCCACCAACGGAAGACAGTACACGGGCCTGGTCTTGGCCAATCCGTGGAAGATATGGAACTCCGGGATGCTCTCTTCCATCGAAGTCAACGTCACCTATCACTACTGGCTAGAGGGCGAGATGCCCCAATTTGCCAACAATGACTATGGGGCAGACCGCAAAGAGGCCTGGATCAAGGACCAGTCCTCCATGGTATTCCTCAACGGGCTGCAAGTTGCGCCGGAGTTTATCTACGGAGAGGTGCCAAGCGTCACCTGGTTGGATGGATGGGACGAGAGCTTCTTGGCCGATCCCAGCTATCACGAGAACTGGTCTCAGACGCCTTGGCCCTGTGTGGCCAGTGAGCGCTGGATGAAGGAGCAAAACTTGAGTTTGGGAGATGAGATTCCGGTCAACTGTGAGATGCTGAATGGGGCAGTCCCGGTGAAAATTGTGGGCATCTTCAACCCGGCGGGCGGCGAGGATAATCTCTATTTACCCCTGAGCTATTGGTGTTTGCCGCCTTGGGATACCGAGGACCAGCGGGAGAGCATTCCGCCCTCTGGTAGCTTCCCCAGCGCTTGTTTTACCTTGGGCTCGGCCTATCATCTGGAGGCGTTCCGGGAATATCTGGCCCAGGAGGGCTATAACCAGCCGGGGAGCAATGGAAGCAACCGGGTTACGGTTGTGCTCAATGACCACATCTTTAACCAGACGGTGCAGGCCTTGAACCGTTACATCACCTTGGGACAAATCCTGTTCCCAGTGCTTTTTATCCTGATGGGAGTGTTGGGCTTTGTGGTATCCTGGCTGATGGTCAACGGCAGACGCATGGAGTTTGCCATCATGCGGGGCATGGGTGCTCCTAAGAAATTGGTGTTTGGCTCCTTCTTCCTGGAACAGGTGGGGCTGTGCCTGATGGGCAGTTTGGTCAGCGGCCTGGTTGTCTCCGTGTGGAGCGGACAGCCCATGGTTTGGTTGGCGATTGCTGTGTTTGTGCTGTGCTATCTGGCAGGCTGTGCGCTGGCCGTGCGGACTGTGGGGAAAACCAATATCTTCGCGCTGCTGACACAAGGGGACTAAATAGAGCCCATATTCCCATAGAACCATTGGTTTGAATGCTGAATTTTTCCAGATAAAATGGCGAATAGAAAAACGCTGTCTGCTCAAACTATGCTCGGATTCCAAATCCAACACAAGTTTGAAGGAGGACAACAATATGTCTAGCAACAATAGTTCTAACAAGCTGGTGGTTCCCGGTGCCCGTGAGGCCATGGATAAGTTCAAGATGGAGGCTGCCAACGAGGTGGGCGTGAACCTGAAGGCCGGCTATAACGGCGACCTCACCAGCCGTCAGGCCGGTTCTGTGGGCGGCCAGATGGTCAAGAACATATGCCCCACGCGAAAGACGAACTATCGCAGAAATAATCGAACCAACCTCGGGCACGAGGTAACCGTCTGTTATCAGACACAGATCCACGCATAATACCGATATCGCCGGAAAAGTCGTCACTGAAAAGTGGCGACTTTTTTCATGCTCAAAGAGAAAATGGGAGGAAATAACACATGGAGGCACAGATCATAGCCATTGCCAATCAGAAAGGGGGCGTGGGCAAGACCACCACCTGCGTCAATCTGGGCATTGGATTGGCCCGGGCAGGCAAGCGGGTGCTGGTGGTGGATTTAGACCCCCAGGGGAGTGCGTCCATCAGTTTGGGACATGCCCAGCCCGACCGACTGGAGCGGACCATCGCCCAGCTGATGGGACGCATTCTCACCGACCAGCCCTGGGAGCCCCGGGAAGGGATCCTTCCCCACAGCGAGGGGGTGGATCTGATGCCCGCCAACATCCAGCTGTCCGGCATGGAAATTTCCCTGGTGAATGCCATGAGCCGGGAGACGGTTCTGCGCCAGTATCTGGACCGGGTAAAGGGGCACTATACCCACATTCTCATCGACTGCCAACCATCCCTGGGCATGCTCACCGTCAACGCCCTGGCAGCGGCCGACCGCATCATCATTCCGGTGCAGGCGGAGTATCTGCCCGCCAAAGGGCTGGAGCAGCTGCTGACCACCGTGGGAAAGGTGCGGCGGCAGCTCAACCCCAAGCTGGAGGTGGACGGCATTTTGCTGACCATGGTGGACAGCCGAACCAATTTTGCCAAGGAGATTTCGGCCCTGCTCCGGGAGACCTACGGCGGGACGATCCGGGTGTTCGCCACGGAAATTCCCCACTCGGTGCGGGCCAAGGAGAGCAGCGCCGAGGGCAGGAGCATCTATGCCTATGACCCCAACGGCAAGGTGGCCGAGAGTTATTGGAGACTGACACAGGAGGTGATCCAGTTTGAGAAGCAGCGGGAGAAACATCGAACTGGCCTCAGTCGATGATTTGTTTTCCACCCAGGAGAGCCGGGAGGATGCCCTGCGGGAAAAGGTAATGGAAGTGCCCTTGACACAGGTGCACGCCTTTCGCAACCACCCCTTCAAAGTCACCGACGATCAGGCCATGATGGACCTGGCGGCCAGCATTTCCGCCCGTGGCGTGAAGACCCCGGCTCTGGCAAGACCAGATCCCTGTGGGGGGTATGAGCTGCTTTCCGGCCATCGTCGCCACCGGGCTTGCCAGTTGGCGGGCTTGGACACCATCCCGGTGATCGTCCGGGAGATGGACGACGACGAGGCCACCATCGCCATGGTGGAGGCCAACCTTCAGCGGGAGGTGGTGCTGCCCAGTGAACGGGCGTTTGCCTACAAGATGAAACGGGATGCTCTGATGCACCAAGGCATCGCCTCTCCCCAAGTTGGGGAGAGGTTGCTGACGGTGGAGGTGATCGGGAAGGAACTGGGGGATAGCAAAAACCAGGTGTTGCGCTACATCCGCCTGACTGAACTGGTGCCCAAGCTGTTGGATATGGTGGACCAAAAGACCATCGCCTTCAATCCCGCCTATGAGCTGTCCTTTCTCACCAAGGCTGAGCAGGTGCAGCTGATGGATGTGATGGAGCAGGAGCAGGCCACCCCATCCTTGTCTCAGGCGCAGCGGCTGAAACGGTTCAGCCAGGAAGGAAGGTGCACGCCGGAAGTGATGTGCTCCGTTCTGAGAGAGGCGAAGAAAACCCAGCGGGAGCAGGTGACACTGTCCGGGGAGGTGCTGGAACAGTACTTTCCCAAAAGCTACACCCCCAAGCGGATGGAGCAGACCATTCTGGCCCTGTTGGAGCAATGGCAGCGCAGGCGACAGCAGAACCTGGAACGATAGGGAGGGCAACCATGAGAACCATATGGGAACGAAATCGAGACAAGGAAATTGGAAGCCGGGTGCGGAAGATGCGCACCCAGGCCAATGTCACCCAAAGTGAGCTGGCCCGGCGCATGGGTCGGTCGCTGAGAACCATCCAGAAGTATGAGGATGGCAGCATTGCCATGACCGTCAGCACGATGGAGCGGGTGGCCCATGTATTAAAAGGGGAGCCCATGGATCTCCTGGGCTATCCCAGAACCGTTCTGCTTCAGCGGGTGCAGGAGTGGGTGGAAGAATGGGACAAAGGGGAGCAAAGAGACTGATGGAAAGGACGGTGCAGAGGTATGGCGGTGTTCCGTGTAGAGCGCACCAAGAATTACACCGTTGTGAGCAACTGGCATTTACAAGATAAAAGGCTGTCTCTGAGCGGGAAAGGACTGTTGACACAGATGCTGTCCCATCCGGATTGCTGGAACTACACCGTGGCGGGCCTGTGCAAAATCAACCCCGAGGGGAAAGATGCCATTCGAGGGATGCTCAAGGAGTTGGAAAAGCTGGGGTATCTCCGCCGGAGCTACACCGTGGGGGGAAAGGCAGAGTACACCATCTACGAAAAGCCGCCGGAGGATTTCCCGGATGCGGGAAAACCGACGGTGGAAAAACCACCGAAGGTAGAACCGGTGGCGGGGAATCCGCCGCAATTAAATACGAATCCATCCAATACGTATCCATCTAATACGGATTCATCAAAGACTCATTCCTTTCCTTCCTGGTCTCCATCGCCTCAGGCCCAGAGCGCAGACGGCGACGGGAAAGGGGGAAGGAAGGAAAGGACCAGCCAGGCTCAGTGGGAACAGACCCGGCAGCAGATCCGGGAGAATATCTCCTACCAGGTACTGGTGACGGATTACGGCACATCCCAGGAACTGCTGGATGAGATGGTGGAGCTGATGACCGAACTGGTGGCGGTGCCCCGGCCGTCGGTGCGCATTTCCGGGTGTGAGTATCCCTACGAAATGGTGCGCAATCGCTTTTGGAACATGAACATGGGCCATATCCAGTATGTGCTGGACTGTATGCGGCAAAACACCACCCAGGTACGCAATGCCAAGCAGTATCTGCTCACGGTGCTGTTCAATGCGCCCACTACCATGGAGACCCACACCATGGCCCAGGTACAACATGACCGGTATGTCACTTGAGGGGAACCTCGGGTTTCATAGAACCAAACACACAGGAAAGGGGGTGGTGCTATGTAGCACAGCAGCCGTTTTTATGATTCCAGGCAGACTTCTCAACAACAAAGAAAAAAGGAGACGATTTCACATGAAAAAGATCATCAACAAGCTGGCCTGTAAGGCCCACGAAGTGACCCATGGCGTGCAGAATACCCTGGCCAACCGCCGGGGCGAAATGTACATCGACACCGGCGTAAAGGTGTTGATCGGAGTGGTGCTGGGCGCTCTGCTGCTGACCACCCTGTACGTCCTGTTCGGAGACACCATTCTGCCCAACATCGAAAGTGCCATTGAAGGTCTGTTCAACTACGACGGCGCCATCGGCCAGCTGGGCGGCACTCCCGGCTAAGACAGATCCCCCTCCCGGGCGGCGGGCAGCTTTGGCTGCCCGCCGCCCGGGAGGGGGAAAGGAGCCCAGGATGATGGATGAAATTCTGACAGAGCCTCAGCTGTTGGGGTGGATGCAGAGCCTTGGCTTTGTGGTCAGCTCCACTGCCGTCGCCTGGCTGGTGTCCGGCTGGGCAGCGGATCGCTGGAGCGGAAGCTGGCGGGTGCGGGCGATGGTTCCCGCCCTGATGGCCCTGTGGACTGTGGCGGTGGTGCTGCGGTTCGGGTGTACCGTCCCTGCCATGGCGGGAGCCTTGTATGGCATTCTGGCCGTGTCGGCATCTTATGCGGATTTGCGCTGCCGGGAGGTGGATGACTACATCCACCTGATGCTCTTGCTGGTGGGTCTGTTGGGCACACAACCCCAGCAGGTTCCCGCGATGGCATTGGCGGCTGTGGTGGTATCCCTGCCTCTGCTGGTGGTAGCCCTATGTCATTGCCCTCTGGGTGGGGCTGATGTGAAGTATACCGCTGCCTTTGGTTTCGGGGTGGGTGTGGTTGATGGCATGGCGGGCCTGCTGCTGGGCCTGGTCCTGGCTATCGTACATCAAAGTGTTTTGAAGAAGAGAGAACCGGGGTTTCCGCTGATTCCCTATCTCAGCGGAGCATATCTCCTGGTTTACTTTGTGCGTGGAGGTGTTTAAGTGGTGAAAAAACGAACCCTGTTGGGGGTGTTCTGTGTGGTTCTGGCCCTGGTGGTGGCCTTTGTCCTGGCTCCCATGCTGTACCAGAGACAGACGGAGATGGTGCCGGTGGTTCAGATGGCGGGAAACGTCAGCCAGGGAACCGTGTTGGCAGAGGAGAATTTGGAACTGGTGGAGATTCCGGCGGCCAACGTGCCCCAGGGCGCATTGACAGAAAAGGCCCAGGCGGTGGGGCAATTTACCACCGCCGGATTGTTTGCCGGGGATGTGGTGACGGCCGCCAAGGTCACCCAGGAGAGTATGCAGGCCGATGACGTGCTGGCCACCTTGGATGGAAGCAAGGTAGCCGTGAGCATCACCATCGACAGCTTTGCCGCCGGACTGTCCGGCAAGCTGAAAAACGGGGATGTCATCAGCCTGATTGTCACCGGCAACCACGGCCTGGAGGCCACGGTGCCCCAGTCCCTGCAATACGTCCAGGTGATCACAACCACCACGTCGGCGGGGGTGGACACCGATTCCTTGAGCAAGCAGGAGGACGGATCATCGGAACTTCCGTCCACCATCACGGTGCTGGTGTCCCCCGCTCAGGCGGTGGAGCTGGCCCAGTATGAGAGCGAGGCATCCATGCACGCAGCCCTGGTGTACCGGGGCGATGCCCAGACGGCCCAGACCTACCTGGACAAGCAAGAGGAGCGGTTGAACCATGGGTAATTTGATTGTGGTGACCGGATCGCCGGGCAGCGGGAAGACCTGTGTGGCGGTGAAGCTGGCAAAGGAGTTGTATCAGAAGGAGAAAAAACCGGTGATTTTGCTCTCGCCGGATTTGTATGTGCCCATCATGCCCTTTCTCTTTCCGCGAAAGAATCAGCAGGTGTATTCCCTTGGGGGGTGCTGGAGCATACCGAGATCACCCCCAACGACATTCTCAAAGCCCTGGTGACCACCAAGAACCAGAAGAACTTTGGGGTGCTGGGCTACACCCGGGGGGAGCATGTCTACTCCTACGCCCAGCCCACCTCGGACAAGGTGCAGCAGCTGTTGACCGGTGTGCAGCAGCTGGGCCATCATGTGGTGGTGGATGCCACCGGGCGCACCGAGGACCTGATTTCCCAATGCAGTCTCCTTCAGGCCTCCCGTTTGGTGCAGCTGATTGTGCCCGATGTCAAGAGCCTGGCCTACTATCTGTCCCTGGGGCGGGAGCTCTATCCGGATGCAGGGGGGCATACAGGTGCTCAACCGGGTACAGGGGGAAATCCCCTCCGCCGAACCGGAGGTGTTGGAGTTTTTCAAGCACATCCAGGTCACACTGCCCCACTCCAAAGAGCTGGGCTATCAGGCCATGTCCGGGCTGCTGCTGGACTCCATGGGGGATGGGAAATACCGTGCGGCCATGGCTGCGCTGGCGAAGGCGGTGACAACGTGAATGCCAAGGATGGGTTTGTGCCCTTGTTGCAGGCGGTACAGGAGCACATCTCCAAGCACTACGCCGCCGCTCTGACCGATGAGGAGAAGCATGGGCAACTCAAGCCCTACATCGCCAAGTTTTTGCGGGACAAGGGGACGACCCTTCCGGGCTACACCACCGAGGAGCTCATGGACCGCCTCTATGGGGAGATGGCAGAGTACAGCATTCTCACCCCCTTTCTGGGTAGGGAGGACGTGGAGGAAATCAACGTCAACAGCTGGAATGACGTGGCCATCACCTACACCGACGGCCGCACGGAAAAGCTGGAGGGACACTTTTTTCACCCCCAACATGCCATTGACATTGTGAAGCGGCTGCTCCACCACTCGGATATGATCATCGACAATGCCGCCCCCATGGCCCAGGGGCATTTGCCCCAAAATACCCGAATCACCGCCCTGAAGACGCCGCTGGTGGATGAAGCGGTGGGAATCAGCGTCTCCATCCGTGTGCTCCACCCCACCTGTGTGGGGCTGGAGCAGCTGGTGGAGGGGGAGTGTGCCACCCGGGAGATGATCGACTTTCTCTGCATGTGCCTGCGCTATGGGGTGTCCTTTGTGGTGGCGGGAGCCACCAGTTCGGGAAAAACCACCCTTTTGAATGCGCTGCTCTCCTCGGTCCCTGACCAAAAACGGGTGTACACCATTGAGAGCGGGGCCCGGGAGCTGTCCCTGGTCAAACGGGACGGGGCAGACCGGGTGCGCAACAACGTGGTGCATACCTTGTCCCGCCCCAGTGAACTTGCGGCCCAGGATATCAGCCAGGAGGATCTGGTGGTGGCATCCCTGCGGTTTAATCCGGACATTGTGGTGGTGGGAGAGATGCGGGACGTGGAGGCCTACGCCGCCGTGGAGGCCTCCCTGACGGGGCACACCGTGGTGTCCACCGTCCATGCCACAGCGGCGGATGCCGCCCATATGCGCCTGGCCCTTTTGTGCCAGAAGCGGTTTCCCATTGACTTTGCCACCTCCCTGATGCAGGCGGGGCAGGCATTCCCGGTGGTGGTATACACCCACAAGCTGGAGGACAACCGGAGAAAGATTCTGGACATCTCCGAGTGTGTCATTACACCGGAGGGGAAACGGGAATACCGCTGTCTGTTTCGCTATCAAATCGAGAATAACCAGGTGAAAGACGGCAAGGTGGAGATCACCGGCCATTTTCAGCACCGCTCCCGCATCAGTGATTCCCTGCGGAGTACTCTGCTGCAATATGGTGTTTCCCAAGCCACCCTTCAGCCGTTTTTACAGGATGGGGAGATGATGAAATGATATTAACCGTGTTATCGGCCCTCTTGGCGGGATTGGCGGTGTTGGGGGTGGTGCTGCTGCTCCACCTGACACCGGAAGACGTGGCCCAGCAGGTGCTTCAATGGTGCAAGCCTCGGGAGAGCCTGCAATCCAGAGGGCAGAAGTTGCGGCAGAACCGGCAGCCCAAGGGGGTGTACCGCTACTTGGTGCAGACCCAGGCGGCCTTGGAGACCACCGGGCGAGGCAGACAATTTCCGGTGGTGCTGTGCCTGTCTCTGGGGTTGGTGTTGGTGGGGGTGCTGGTGTCCCTGATGCTGGACAATCCCTTTCTGGTGCCGGTGGCTGCCATTGCCATGGCCCTGATCCCCTTTGCCTATGTGGGCAACAGTGTGGCCCAGTATCAAAAACACATCCGGCAGGAGATGGAGACTACCCTGTCCATCATCACCATTTCCTACATCCGCTGTGACGACATCCTCACGGCGGTGAAGGAGAATCTGGTGTACATCAAGCCGCCCATGCAGGAGATGTTTGGCAGCTTTTTGAGTGAGGCCACTCTGGTGTCCTCGGATGTGAAACAGGCGCTGGAGAACCTGGCCCTGAAGGTGGACGATGAGATTTTCCACGAGTGGTGCCAGACCCTGGTGCTGTGCCAGGAGGATCGGACGTTGAAGGACACCTTGCAGCCCATTGTCAATAAGCTCACCGACATCCGGCTGGTCAATGCAGAGCTGACCACTATGCTGTCCTCCGCCCGCACAGAGTACTGGACCATGGTGGCCCTGGTGGTGGGAAACATCCCGCTGCTCTATGTCCTCAACCAGGACTGGTTCCATACCCTGATGAATACCACACCGGGGAAGCTGATACTGGCCATCTGTGGCGGCGTAATTCTGATTACCGCATGGCTCATGTACCGCTTCACCAAGCCGCTGGAATACAAACCATGAGGGGGGCAGGAGAATGTTACAATCCATTGTTCTTGGCCTGCTGGTGGGCACCGGAACCTATCTGATTTTGGCAGACTGCCTGGGGCTGCCCCGGGGAGCCACCCGAACAGCCACCCGGGCCCTGACCAGTTCGGTGCACACCAGTGAGGTGGAACGGTTTCTGGCGGCCTTGGCCAACCGACTGGCCAGCCACCTGCGGATGAATCCCTTTGTCCGGGCCCGGCTGGCAGGAGATCTGATCTGCGCCGGAGAGACCATGACCCCGGAGCAATACACGGCCAATGCCATGGTGAAGGCCCTGGTGGTGGGCGTGCTGGCCATACCCGTGGGCTGGTTGGTTCCTGCCTTGTCTCTGGTGGTACTGGGGATGGCGGTGTATGTGTACCGCTCCAACATCAACCAGGTTCATGTACACCTGAAGCAGCGGCGCAGCCGCCTGGAGTATGAGCTTCCTAAGTTGGTGTACAACCTGGAAAAGCAGCTCAAGCACAGCCGGGATGTGCTGGGGATGCTGGAAGGCTACGCCCAACATGCCGGGCAGGAGCTGCAGCAGGAGTTGAACATCACCACCGCAGACATGCGTTCCGGCAACTACGAGGCGGCCCTGACCCGTCTGGAGGCCCGGGTGGGTTCTTCCCAGATGTCGGACGTGTGCCGGGGGCTCATCAGCACCCTGCGTGGGGATGACACCGGCGTGTATTGGTCCAGCCTGTGGGTGAAATTCGGGGACATTCAGCGGCAACGGCTGCGCCTACAGGCCCAGAAAATGCCCCAGAAGGTGAAATGGCTGTCCATGGCGCTGCTGTGCTGCTTTTTGCTGATGTACCTTGTGATCATGCTGATGGAGATCCTCGACTCCCTGGGCATGATCTTTGGATGATGGGGGGCACGATATGAAATCAATACGATCCCGACGGGGGGAAGTGTATCTGGATACCTGCCTGGGCCTTTTGGTCCTGGTGATGGTGTTGGTGTTCTTTCTCAACGTCTTTTCCTTCCTCTCCCTGAAACAGCACATGGAAGAGGTGAGTACCCAGCTCATGGAGGTGGCGGCCTACACCGGAGGATTCGGAGAGGAATTCCAGCAGATGGTGGAGGACCTGGAGAGCCAATATGGCTACACCGTTCAAACCCAGGCGGAGCGATACTTTGATGCGTCCCGGGGCCAGGTGCAGCTGGGGGATGTGATGATGGTGCAGGTGACGTCCGTGACCAGGCTCCAGGGCTTTGGTGCTGCGGTGGAGATTCCCATCACGGCCACGGTACGCAAAAGCGGTATTTCGGAAACATATTGGAAGTAGGTGGGCGCATGAGAAATCGACGAGGCGAGGGACATATTCTGACCTGCGTGTTGGTGCTTGCCATCGGTATGGTGGCCTCTGTGCTCATGGTCTTTGCCACCTCCATCTCCATGGTGCGCTACACCAAGGACAATGTGGCGCTGACCCTGGACAGCTATGTGTTGGAACATGCGGTGGAAATCTACAACGCCGTCAAGCAGGGCAGCAACGCCATCGAAGAGGTGGACGAAGGGGCGTATGTGGCACAGCTGCGGCAATTTGCCAGCCTTGACCAGCGGGGTGAATTTCTGTATGCTTATGGCAGCGATGGAAGGCTGAACTACTACATGTCGGTTCCCCGGTTTCAGGAAGGGGACCACACTTTGCAGTGGGAGGTCAGCTACACCCAGTATCTGCCCCTTCGGTTTATGGGAGAAATCGTGGCCTATGCCCAGGTTCCGGTGACGGTGACATCGGTATGGACCAGTAAATTTTAGGGAGGAAACCGTATGAAAGAGAGAATTCAGCAATGGATCCGCAGACGGAGCAAGGCCCAGTGCGCAGTTCTGATGGGGGGTGCGCTGGTGGTGGTGGCAGCTGTGGCGGCTGTGTCCATTTGGGCCGTGGGAGGCCCTGGAGAAACCGCCCAGGTACATCCCAGCCCCAGCCCTACCGTGACGGTGGAGCCTTCGGAAGAACCCAGTGCAGATCCCACAGTGGAACCCAGCGGCCTACCCACTGCAGATCCGACACAGGAACCGATGGCAACGCCCACTCCAAAGCCGATGGCCACAGAGAAGCCTGCGGTAACGCTTAGGCCTGTGGTTACCCCAAAACCCACCACGAAGCCGGTGAACACTCCGCCTCCGGTGGTGGATGACAACCCCTACGACTACAGCTGTGGGGTTGCTAATCATCACTGCATGTCCGAGTCGGAGCATGTGTTGATTGCAGAGAGTGAAGCAGCTGGTTGCAAGTATTGTGGAAGTCATAGTTGCCCCAGCTTCTATGCCACCAATCGTTGGGGCGGTGCTACTGTGGATGTCACTCTGTGCCCTATGTATGACAGTCATAAAGATCCGTCTAAGTACTGTCAGACCTGTGGAAAGCCCGTAGGAGATGGAACAAACGGGACATGTGAGATGTTTCTTCATAGTATGAATTGCCCCAACTGTGGCAAATGGGTAGAGGCAATGACTTGCCATACTTGTAATTAAATAGAAGGCAAAAAGCTTGGTTTTAAACCAGGCTTTTTGTTTTGTCCAAAGCGAGGTGACCTAACATTATGAAAGGAAAACTGGCACGGGTGGTTTTGACGGTGCTGACTTTCTGTATGCTGACCGTTGCCACTCTTTCACCAGCCCATGCCCTTAGCTGGGATGGTAGTTCCACCGGTGGCGGAGGAGGAACCAGTCCAACGTCGCCGGGAGGCTACGCAGTGCGGTACACCAATGCGGAGTCCTGCGTGGTGGGGTATCGTTTTTCAGTAATCAATGACAGCGGAACCACAAAAGGGCTTGTCATTGACGTGTACAAGGGAACCGGGGGATTCAACAACCCCAAGTTTTCCACCAAGTACAACAAGGCGGACCTGATCCGGAGGCAGAACAACGGCTGGAGTACCAGCACCAGCACCTATCTGTGCATCAAACAGTCTGAACTGGGAATTTCGCTCCCGGCACCTAGTGGGATGGGGGTATGGCAAGAAAAAAAGAGCAATCTCAACCCTATTCTAGGAACAATCAGCCCGTCTCTTTCCGTAGATAATCTTATCTACGGTGACAAAGTATTGGTAGAACCCATCGTTGAGATTGCCATTGCAGGCACCTACCATTCCTTTACTGTGACCGAGATGGCCCTGTACGGCAAGCACATGTTGGGGGTCCACAGCAATGGCGGCTCCAGCAGCAATTCCGGCTCCTGGGGCTTTATTGCTTTGTACACCAATAAGAACTTTCCCAACCTGCTCCGAGCCACCAACGGATATGGAATTTGGACGGGAGTTAGTAGCGCATTAACCAAGCAGGCAACCTTCTACGACATCATCAACAAGGGATATGGCGTTGGTGTGGCGTACACGCAGACGCAGAACAAAACGTACAAGTTGGACGTCAATGGCTTGCTGGACGGAGTCCATGCATACAACATCAAGGGCTTTGGAACGTTTGATGTGTATATCAATGGAAA
>NHCFR00700__coassemble_1438_pt1 | contig 17464 bp, 17 predicted proteins | sample NHCFR00700__metabat2_low_PE_012 | metagenome-assembled genome bin NHCFR00700 | reverse complement strand
AAAAGGAACCAAAACCCGCTTAGGGCGTTCCCCCCTAAGGACCTCCCTGGGGTACCAGGCTGGCCCTGCGTCAAGTCTAAATTAGGCCCGTCACCCTTGCTGTGCGCCTAGTTCTGCCACCACACCAGGCTGCCCTGGGCAGCTGGCCCTATGGCTGGGTGGTTCCCATATCCGGGCCTACCCTGGAGAAACGGCGTTCCCGCCAGGCTGGCAAGCCTGCGTCTGGGCCTTGGAGACGGTCAGGTCACGGGAAAGGACAGGGTAATCACCAGCTGCCCCTCCTGGTATTTGGCCTCCAAAGTGCCCTCCATCTGCTGGGTGAGCAACTTGGCGATGGACAGGCCCAGGCCGGTGGAGTGGCGGGCGGTCTCCACGGTAAAAAAGCGGTCGAAGAGCCGCTGTACCAGCACCGGGTTCAGGTCCGGGGCGGAATTTGCAAAGGTGATGACCCCGTTTGGGGTCATGGTGACGGAAAAGTCCCCGGCGCTGTACTTTAGGGCGTTGCTGATGATGTTGCTCAGCACCCGCCCTGCCGCCGTGGGGTCCAGATTCCGCTCCACCCGACCCTCTGGCAGCTGAATGGTAGGCTCCATGTTCCGCTGCTCCATGGCCCCGCAGTAGGACAGCAGCGCCTCCTCCACCAGGCCTCGCAGGTCCACCCGCTGGGGGTGGAGGGGCTGGGGGGCGGTGAGCAGGGCGTAGGCAAACAGCTCCTCCGACAGCTGGTGGAGCACCTGGGTGCGGTTGGAGATCTGGGACAGGTACCGCTCCACCGCTTCCGACTTCTCCTCCCCCTCCAGCAGGGCCAGATAGCCCACGATGGCGGTGAGGGGGGTGCGCAGGTCGTGGGAGATGTTGGTGATGGCCTCTTTCAGCTCCAGGTCCCCGTGCTGGTACCGCTGCCGCTCCGCTCGCAGCTGGGCCAGCTGCCCGTTGAGGGCGTCGGCCAGAGCCCGCATCTCCCGGTCCCCGGAGGACACAGAGAGCAGGGTGTTGGTCTCACGCTCCAGCTGTTGGGCCATCCCCTCCCGGAGCTGGCGGGCGGATTTGTGCAGCGTGTACACCTTCCCGGCCAAAATCAGGAGGAGAACCCCCAAAAGAGCCACCAAAATCCAGGGTAACAGCTTCATAAGCCCTCCTCGGTCAGTTCAAATCTTTCCGCCGGAATCCCCACAGCCCCACCCCCGTGGTCACCACGGTGAGGGCGGCGGAGTATACGGGCAGAAGGGGTAGGTTGGGAGCGTCCCAGACTACGCACTGCATGATCTGTCCCCCAGGGGTCACGTCGCACAGCAGCTGGAATATCTCCCGCTTGGTGCCCTCCAGATAGAAGGGGTATGGCGCTTCTTGCTCCTCCCATTCCTCCAAGACCGGGTTATAGATCATCTGAGTATAGGTGGGGGGATAGTTCAGGTAGGAATAGAGATAGCTGCCGGACAGCAGCAGGCCAAAAGACAGCACCAAGGCCACCACGGCGGACACGGCCCGGTTTGGAATGAGCATGGCCAGCATGGTATACACAGAGGCCAGAGCCACGGTGAGCACCAGCGTGGCGCCCAGATAGGCCAGAACGGTGCCCATATCGGTCTCCAAAGGGCCAAACAGCGGGGTACCCACCGCCAGATAGGGCAGAAGGTAGCCCACACACATCAACAGACAGGCCACGGTGCAGGTGACCAGGTGGCTGAAGTAGATTTCCCAGCGGCGGTGCCCCACCAGCAATTTATTGCGCATAGAGCCGTCGCTGTAGTCGGTACCGATAAACAGGGCACAAAAGAGGGCGAAGAGAATGCACACAAAGGGGATAAAGTTTAAAAACTCTGCATCCAGGTGCTGAGAATGGGGAATGGGATGCCGGAGGCCATACAGATAGCAAGATACCGGGACAAAGGCACCTGTCCCCACCTGGAAGATCATACAGGCCCAAAAGCTCTTGCTCCGCCACAGGCGGAAGAAGTCGGCCCGCAGCAGGTTACCCATGCCCCTCACCTCCCACCAGGCTCATGTAATAGCTCTCCAGACTCTCATCCTGCTGGTGCATGGCGGACACCTGGCACCCAGCGTCCGCCAGGGCCTGCACCAGCTGGGTGACATGGGGATGGGCGTAGATGTTGGCGGTGTGGGGGGAGTCAATGGTGTAGTCCAGCCCCATTCTGTCCAGTACCCGGGCCAAAATGGCCACATCGGACACCTCCACATGGGTGCATTTGCGGCAGGCGGCCTCCACCTCTCCGGCGCTGACCTCCTGGACCATGCGGCCCCGGTCCAAAAAGCCGTAGTGGGTGGCCAGGCGGGCCAGCTCGTCCAGAATGTGGCTGGAGAGGAGAATGGTGATCTGGTGCTCCCGGTTCAGCCGCAGCAGCAGCTCGCGAATCTCCACAATCCCCTGGGGGTCCAGGCCGTTCACCGGCTCGTCCAGCACCAGAAAGTCCGGGCTTCCCACCAGGGCCATGGCAATCCCCAGCCGCTGGCGCATGCCCAGGGAGAAGTGGCGCACGGTTTTCTTTCCCGGGTTCTCCAGCCCCACCAGCTCCAGCAGGTGGGGGAGGTCCTGATAAGAGGGCAGGCCCAGAACCTGGGCCTGCAATTTCAGATTATGGATGGCGGACAGGTCCTGATAGATGGCGGGGGACTCCACCACCGCCCCCATCCGCCGCCGGACCTGTTGGATGGCGGGGTCCCGAAATGGGGTCCCATACAGGGTGTAGCTCCCGGCGGTGGGGGTTTGCAGCCCGCAGAGGATACGAATCAGGGTGGTTTTTCCCGCCCCATTCCGCCCCACCAGGCCGTAAATGGACCCTTTGGGCACCTGCATGGTGAGGTTTTGCAGGGCGTAGGTGTGGCCGTATTGTTTGGATAGGCCGTGGGCTTGGCAGACCAGTTCCATGCTCACGCCTCCTGCTGAATCCACACCCGGGCGTGTACCGTCACGTAGTCCGCCACATAGTCCAGCACCAGGGCCAGGGCCACGCCGCAGAACAGGTCAATGACGCTGTGCTGCCGCAGCAGCACTGTGGAGGCCAAAATGGACAGATTTAGAAGCTGCATACCCGTCCATACCACCCGGCGCTGGGTGGAGGGCTTGGCTTTGGCCCAGCGGTGATAGCTCAGGGCCACCGTCATGGAGTTGAAGGCGTGGATGGAGGGCCAGACGTTGGTGTCGGTGTCCACCCCCCACAGCTGCCGCACCACCTGGGTGAAGAAGTCGTTGCCGGGGATGGAGTCCGGGCGCAGGTCCACCCCGTTGGGGATGAGGGCGCACAGGGCCACGCACAGGGTCATGCCCCCGAACAGGGGCAGACACAGCCGCCAGAACTCTTGCCGGGGCTGGGTGAACAGAAGCCAGAACAAGGTGGCGGGCACCCACACAAACCAGGCGAAGTAGGGGATGACGGCATACTTACAGAAGGGAATCCAGTCGTCCAGAAAACAGTGGACAATCCACTCCGGTTTGATAAAGTGCTCCAGGGCTCCAAAGCACACCAGGTAGAACACCAGATACCCGGCCATAAAGAGGATGGGATGACGTTTACACCAGTCGATCATAATTTATCTCCTTGCGCTTGATGGGGATAGTGTACCAGAGAGGGGTCAAGGAAGCGGTGAAGAAATGGGTCAAGAAATCATCAAGATTTTAAGAAGCGGTCAGGCGAAAGCCAATGCCCCACACGGACTGGAGGTACTCTTTGCCGCTGGCCTGACGCAGTTTCTTCCGCAGGTTGCTCATGTGTTGTTTCAGAGAGCTGTCGGTGCAGTCCGGGGTGTCCAGGCTGATGCGCTCCAAAATGACGCTCTTGGACAGGGCCTGGTTGGGGTGCTGGAGAAACAGCTTCAAAATGGCGTACTCCGTCTTGGTCAGGTGTACCTCCTGCCCGGCCACCGTCACCTGCCGGGACAGGGGGTCCAGGCTCAGCTCCCCCACAGTGAGCACCTGGCCCTCCTCCTCTCCACGGGGACGGCGAAGATGCACCCCAATGCGGGCCAGCAGCTCCTGGGGGTGAAAGGGCTTGGTGATGTAGTCCACTGCGCCCGCCTGGAGCAGTTCCACCTTGTTCTCCACATCCCCCTTGGCGCTGAGGATGATGACGGGGAAGCTCTGGATTTTGGGCAGTACCTCCTCCCCGGACAGGCCGGGAAGCATCAGGTCCAGCAGCACCAGGTCGGGCCGCTGCTGGGAGAGCAGGTAGAGGGCCTCGGTGCCCGAGTACGCCCGCAGCACCTGATAGCCTTCCCGGCGCAGCAGCTGCTCCAGGACATCTCCAATGTGGATGTCGTCGTCAATGATGGCGATGGTTTTCATAGGGCACCTCCCAGCCGATGAATGGTCACGGATATCACACATTATAGTGACGGAGCGGGGAAAAGGCAAGAGGGGAGGCTGTGCTGTACCAAGACAGGGAGCCAATAAAAATTTCCCAGCCCTATTGACAAGGCTGTGTCTACTGTATATACTGTGTATACACAGAAAGCAAACGAGGTGATGGTTTGAATCTCTACATTGACAACCGCAGTGGGTCCCCCATCTACGATCAGATTTACACCCAGATCAAAAATCAGATCATCAGCGGGGAGCTGGAGGCGGACCAGGCCCTCCCCTCCATCCGAAACCTGGCCAAGGACCTGCGCATCAGCGTCATCACCACCAAGCGGGCCTATGAGGAGTTGGAGCGGGAGGGATTTATTTACACCCTCCCCGCCAAGGGCTGTTTTGTGGCCCCCAAGAATGTGGAGCTGTTGCGGGAGGAGACCTTGAAGCAAATTGAGGCTCACATGGAGGAGATTGGGAAGCTGGCGGCCAGCTGCCAGTTGACGAAAGAGGAACTGCTGGAGATGTTCCGCCTGAGTATGGAGGAGTGAGACCATGAACGCACTGGAAATTCGGAATTTAACCAAAGACTACGGGGAGTTTACCCTGGATCATTTAAATCTCACCCTGCCCTGTGGGTGTATCATGGGCCTTATCGGCGAGAATGGAGCGGGCAAGAGCACCACCATCAAGCTGATTCTGGACATGATTCACCGGGACGAGGGCACCATCACTCTCCTGGGCCGGGACAACCGGGAGGATATGCTTCTCACCAAGCAGGACATCGGGGTGGTGCTGGACGAGGTGGGCATTCCCTCTTGCTTGAGCGCCGTGCAGGTGGGAAAAATCATGGCTCACACCTATACCAAGTGGGATAAAGAGCTGTACGCTCAGTACCTCAAAAAGCTGAATCTCCCGGGAAAACGCCCCTTTAAGGAGTATTCCAAGGGCATGAAGATGAAGTTGGGCATTGCGGTGGCCCTGTCCCACCACCCCAAACTGCTTATTTTGGACGAGGCCACCTCGGGGCTGGACCCGGTGGTGCGGGACGAAGTGGTGGAGATGTTCAGCGAGTTTACCCGGGACGAGAGCCACGCCGTGCTCATTTCCTCCCACATTGTCAGCGATTTGGAGAAAATCTGTGACTACATCGCCTTTTTGCACAAGGGAAAGCTGATGCTGTGTGAGGAGAAGGACCGACTGCTGGAGGAATACGGGCTCATCCACTGCTCCAAGGAGCAGCTCTCTGAGTTGGATGCCCAGGCCGTGCGCGGGGTGAAGGCGTCCCCCTACGGGGTGGAGGCTCTGGTGCGCCGGGACGGGGTGCCTGCCGGGATGCAGGTGAGCCCTGTGAGCATCGAAGAGCTGTTTATCTTTATGGTGAAGGAGGCGGCGTAACATGAAAGGGCTGCTTTTGAAGGATTTTTATCTGTCGTGGCGGTATTGCCGGGCGTTTCTTGTAATCGTGGCGGTGTTTTTGGCCGTATCGTTTACGGGCGATGATAATATCTTTTTCCTGATTTACCCCATCATGATTGCCAGCGTGATACCCATGACCTTGCTTTCCTACGACGAGCATGACAAATGGACGGCTTACAGTGGGACGCTGCCCTACACCCGGGTGCAGTTGGTGAGCGCCAAGTATTTGGTGGGCCTGTGTTTCGGAGCGGTGGCATTTCTCGTTTCCATGGCAGCCACTACTGTGCGTATGCTGACGGGAGAGGGATTTGTTCTGGAGCAGTTTGCTTTGGTGGGAACCGCCCTGTTGGTGTTGGGGTGCATAGGGCCTGCCGTGATCCTGCCTTATGTATTCAAGTATGGGGCGGAGAAGGGGCGTATGGCCTTTTACATTACCATTGGTCTGTTTACCGCCGCGGCTACTGTGCTGGCCGGAATGGGGTTCCAGGTGCAGGTGATGGGAGGCGGGCTGTGGCCTCTGGCCGCAGTGGCCGGGGTGGCAGTGTTGATCTACCTCGGCTCCTGGTGGCTGTCCATCCGCTTCTACCAGAAGCGAGAACTGTGACAAGAGGCAAATTCGACAAAAATACCCTCCATTTCTCGTGCGGGAAATGGAGGGTGTTTTTTGAGAAAATCCTTGTTTGACGGTGGGATATGTGATAAAATTTCGGGGATAATGTGTAAAGAGGGAGGATGGCTTCCGGGTGGCCGGGAGCCGACGTGTGAGGATGGCAAATAAAATCGGTTTTGACAATCAAAAGTACCTGGAGATGCAGTCCGCCCACATTCGGGAGCGAATTTCCCAGTTTGGCGGCAAGCTGTACCTGGAGTTTGGCGGCAAGCTCTTTGACGACTACCATGCCTCCCGGGTGCTGCCTGGGTTTGCCCCGGACAGCAAAATCCGCATGCTGTTGGAGCTGCGGGACAGCGTAGAGGTGGTCATTGCCATCGCTGCCGCCGCCATTGAGCAGAACAAGGTGCGGGGCGATCTGGGCATCACCTACGACGAGGACGTGCTGCGCCTCATTGACACCTTCCGCTCCAAGGGCCTGTATGTGGGCAGCGTGGTCATCACCCAGTATGCCGGGCAGCCCGCCGCCGACGCCTTCAAGCGCCGCCTGGAGGACCTGGGTGTTACGGTGTACCTCCACTATCCCATTGCCGGGTACCCCCACGACATTCCCCACATCGTCTCCGACGAGGGCTATGGCCGCAACGACTACATTGAGACCACCCGGCCCCTGGTGGTGGTCACGGCGCCCGGCCCCGGCTCCGGCAAAATGGCCACCTGCCTGTCCCAGCTCTATCACCACCACCGCCGTGGGGTGAAGGCGGGCTATGCCAAGTTTGAGACCTTCCCCATCTGGAACCTGCCCCTCCAGCACCCGGTGAACCTGGCCTATGAGGCCGCCACCGTGGACCTCAACGACGTGAACATGATCGACCACTTCCACCTCCAGGCCTACGGCCAGACCACGGTGAACTACAACCGGGATATTGAGGTGTTCCCGGTGCTCCGGGCCATGTTCGAGCAGATCATGGGAGAGAGCCCCTACAAGTCTCCCACCGACATGGGCGTGAACATGGCGGGCAACTGCATCGTGGACGACGAAGTGGTGCGAGCCGCCGCCTGTCAGGAGATCATCCGCCGCTACTACACCGCCCTGTGTGACGTGCGCCGGGGCCAGGGGGACAAGGAGAGCGTGTACAAGCTGGAGCTGCTGATGAAGCAGGCCGGAGTGTCCACCGCCGACCGCCCCGTGGTGGCCGCCGCTGAGGCCCGGGCCGAGGAGACGGGAGAGCCTGCCGCCGCCATCGAGCTGCCCGACGGCACCATCGTCACCGGCAAGACCACCGAGCTCATGGGCTCCTCCTCTGCCGCCCTGCTCAACGCGTTGAAGAAGCTGGCCGGGCTGGGGGATGAGGTGCACATGATCTCCCGAGAGGCCATTGAGCCCATCCAGAAGGTGAAGATTCAGCACCTGGGCAGCCAGAACCCCCGGCTGCACAGCGACGAGGTGCTCATTGCCCTGGCCATCTCCGCCGCCACCGATCCCCAGGCGGACCTGGCCCTGTCCCAGCTGGACAAGCTGCGGGGCTGCGACGCCCACTCCTCGGTGATTCTCTCCGCCGCGGACAGCAATGTGTATCAGAAGCTGGGCCTGCGCATGACCTGCACGCCCCAGTATCAGAGCAATAAGCTGTATCATAAGTGAGAAATGCCCCCTGGAAGCATTGCTTCCAGGGGGTTACTGTTTCCCTGCATGGGGGCAATGGGAGTCCGTACAGTGGAGACACTCTTGGTCCGTGATAGAAGTGTAGCAGCACATCAGATAATCGCATTCATCACAGCAGCACTCGATGGGAATGCCGGAATCATCACAATGCTGTCCGTTTCCGGGGCAGTCTTTGCCGAGATTTCCGGGAATTAAAATGGTGCCAGTTATATCTACAATCATAATTTGCTTCCTTCCAGTTTAAACTAATGTTTACATTATATAATGCAATAGTCTACTTTGGAAGAGGAAAAATAAAGTATGCTCTCATCAAAAAATATAGGATGTGGAGATACCTTATGATTAAATTAGATGTTCTGCGACTTCTGGAGGAGCAGGGAAGGACGAAATACTGGCTTTATAAGCAGCTGGGCATGAGCTATCAGAATTTTAACCGCATGGTAAACAATGAGACCAAATCCATCCGCTATGAGAACATTGAGACCATGTGTCTGCTGCTGAACTGTACCCCCAATGATTTGTTTGTGATTACGGAGGACTAAACCTATGTTTGAGGTGAAAAAGCCCCACAACTCCAACAAGACCATCCGAATGCCGGATGATTTGATTCAAAGGCTGCAAAAACTGGCGGATGAGAATGACAGCTCCTTTAATCAGCTGGTGATACAGTGCTGTGAGTATGCTCTGGCTCATCGAGATGACCCGGCGTGAGTTGGGGCGGAGGGATTGACCTTCTCCAAGGTCTCGGTTCCGGCTTGCCAGCCTGGCAGGGACGCTCCGCTGGGGTAACTTTCTGCCGCCAGAAAGTCACCAAAGACCGCCAAAGGCGGGGCCTTCCCCCGCCTTGTGGAATCCACCCCGCGGTACTGGGTGGAGGGTGCACCTTCCTCTGTTCGGCCCTTGGCCTGGTTCATGTCACATAGATGGCGTGGAGATTCTAGAGAGAGTCGCTGCTCCTCTGTGTGGTTGTTCTTCTACCGCCAGGGCCTTACCCTGGTGCGCCGCTGTTCCCAGCGGTCGGTGACTTGGCAGCGCAGTTTTTGAGGGCTAGGCACAAAAAGCCCCTGAAAATTGCCGCATTTCTTGCGTTGTTGGGCGTAGGGGAGGGGCTTGCCCCTCCCGAATCCCCCAGGGCAATGCCAGGGAACCAACGGGCCGGGCAAGCCACGGCCCCTACCACAGCACCACAGGAGGTGCGGCGGAGTCCTTTGGCTCCCTCCGGGAGGGAGCTGTCTGCGTAAGCAGACTGAGGGAGCAAGCGGGCGGCTGTACCTACAGGTCAGCACAGAGCGCAGACCTTCACCAGACTTCCCGGCCACTCTGGCACACTCCGCCCATTGTGCCAATACCCTTGGGTGCCTACTACAGGCTCCCTCCGAGCCGACTTACGTCGGCCCACCTCCCTCCCTGAGGGAGGATTTGAGCCTGGCAGTCACCTACATAGAAACAAAAAACACCCTGGAAACAGCTGCTTCCAGGGTGTTTTTTTCATAGTTGGGTGACATTGGCCCCGTGCTGCTCCCCCCACGCCGCGTCCCGGCTGTGACAGGAGAAGAGAAGCACTTGCCGCTCCTGGGCTTGCTGGGCCAGCAGCTCCAGGGCAGCGGCGGCCCGCTGGTCGTCGAAGTTTGCCAGGGTGTCGTCCAGCACCAGAGGGGCCTGGGGGGCGGTGAGGTCCGCCAAGGCCAAACGCAGGGCCAGATACAGCTGCTCCTGGGCACCCGCTGAGAGAAACAGCTGGGAGTGGAGCAGCTGCACCCCCTCCTGTTCCACCTGGGCGGACAGGTCCCGGGCCAGGGTCAGCCCACAGTGCCGTCCCCCGGTGAGTCGGGCCAGGAGCTGCCCCGCCTTCTCATTCAGAGCGGGGGAGAACCGCTGGCGCAGGGTGGCGTTGGCCTCCTCCAGCCCCTCCAGGGCCAGGGTCAGAGCCTGATACTCCTCCTGCCGCTGGGCAATCTGTCCCGCCAGCTCGTCCCGGCGGCTCTCCGTTTCCAGCGTGTCCCGGCCCAAAGCCCCGGTGGCCTGGTCCAGGCGGGTCTGCCACTGAGCCATCTGGCCCTCCACCTGCCGCAGCTGTGCGGTGAGCACGTGGGGATCTGCGGTGGGAGGCGTCACCGAAGTGGTGGGACGCTGGGCCCCCTGGGCCTCTAAGTCCGCCACCCGCTCCCCGGCGTGGTGTACCTGGGCCTCCAGCTGCTGCCGCTGGGTCAGCCAGTCCAGATACCGCTGTAACGCCTCTCGCATGCTTTCCCCCTGGGGCGGGGCGGGGGCGTACAGAATTTTATCGTACTTGCCCATTTTGGCCACCAATACGATAGCCACAAGGACAGCCACCGCCATGCACCCGAAGCCCACAAAGGACAGGGGGTACAGGGTGAGGAAAAAGCCCAGGATGATGAGCAGCAGGCCCCCCACACCCAACAGGGGCACCCACAGCCTCAAAGCGGCGGACAGGCGATTCCGGCTGGCCTTGGCCTGCTGCCGCTGGCGGCTGTGCTCCTGGCCCTGCTGGTTGAGGTTTCCCGCCTGCTCCATGGCCTGGGCGGCGGTGAGCCCCCGGAAGCGGGGGTCCGGGGCGGGCAGGGCCTCCAGAGCCTGTTGGGCCTGGGCCTGCTGCTGGAGGGCCTGGGCATACCGCTGGTTGAGGGCCTGCTGGCGGTAGGCCTGGTGCTGCTCCAGTTGACGCTCCAGCTGCTGCTTGCGCACTTGCAGCCCAGACAGCTCCTGCCGGGCTTGGGCCTGGGTCTGCCGAGCCTGGGCGGTGTCCTCCAGGGTGCGGCGCACCTGCCCCAGTTCTCCCTCCAGCTGGGGGATGAGCCCGGTGGAGCGGTTGGCCTGGCGGCGGTTGCGCCAGTCTTTCAAGGTGCGCACGGTGGCGGAGTAGGAGACCTCCTCCTCTCCGGTGGTGGCCAGAGCGGCAATGCGCCGCTCCAAATCCGGGGCGGCGGTGACGGCGGTGTCCCCCTGGCCCACCAGGGCGCAGCGGACAAACACCTCCCGGCTCACTCCCGTGAGGGTCTCTCCCACGTTGGCGGAGGTGAGGAAGGGCACCGGGTCCCCGGTGGCGGTATACACCGCCTCAAAGCCCCCAAAGGGGCCGGAGCGGTTGGCGAAGCGGCGCAGGGTGATGCGCTGTCCCTGCCACTCCAACCGGAGTTCTCCCGCCATAACGGCCCCAGACCAGGGCTGATACTTAGTCTTCTGGGCCAGATGCCCCGCCTTGTCCCGTTCCCGGGTGTCGATGCCGTAGAGCATGGCGGTGAGGAAGGCCGCCCAGGTGGATTTTCCACACTCGTTGGGGGCGGTGAGGATGTTCAGCCCCGGGGAGAGGGTGAGGGTGGCCCCCTCCAGCTTGCCGAAGGTGGCGGTCATGGAGATGATGTTCATGCTCGAATGTCCTCCTCTCCCTCCAGGGCAGCCAGCCCGAAGCGGGTGGCCAAAATGAGCCGGGCCTGCTCCTCTGGGGGAGCCACCCGGATTTTTTCAGACATGGTGCGCAGGAAAAGGCCCGTCAGCGAGTCCTCTCCCGCCCGCTGCCACAGCTGTTTGGGCAGGGTGGTGGCGTCGGTGACCTCCACATAGAAGAAAGAGGGGGCAGCCTGCTGGGCGATGGAGGCCAGAGAGGGTACCGTCTCCGCCTCTCCCGTGAGGGTGAGGCGCACCAGGTCGTCGGAGTACTCCAGCCCCGCCAGGGTCTGGTACAGGGTGTTCATCGCCACCTCCTGGGTACGGTACTGGCGGCAGCACAGGGGGACGAACTTGGCGGTAGTCCCCTGGTGGGTCACGTCTACGATGAGGCAGCCCTTTTCTCCCGCCTCGTCAAAGCCCCGGCCCTCGGGACAGCCCGGGTAAGCCCAGGCGGTATTGCCCTCAAATTGTAGCCCCGAACAGCGGTGGATGTGGCCCAAAGCGGCATAATTTGCCCCGGTGGCCCCCAGTTGACCGGGCAAAATGGGGGCGTAGCGCCCCATGGGGGCTACCTCGCCGTGGACACAGAGAAGGTGCAGCCTCCCGTCCTTTGGTACGGTGTACCCGGACAGGGGGGAGTCCTCCCGGTGGGGAGAAGTGAAGGCGCAGCCGTGGACCACGGCATGGAGCCCAGAAAGTTCCACAGATTCCATCTGGGGTGTGGAAAAGATGTGTACGTTGGCGGGCCACTGGGCAGTGGCGTAGGGGGACTGGGGGGTATAGGGGTCGTGGTTGCCGGGGGCGATGAAGACGGGGACAGACAGCTCCCCCAGGGCCTGGGTGAGGGCCTGGACCGACTGGGGGTAGACCCGCTCTGCATCCAACAAATCTCCCCCCAGCAGCACCAGGTCTGCCCCCTCCGCCTGGGCCAGTTGAGCCAGACGGCGGGGGAGGTCCCGCAGTTCCCGCCGCCGTTGGGCGGCCTGGGGGGCGGGGAGGCTGCTGAGGGGGGAGTCCAGGTGGAGGTCCGCGGCGTGTAGAATACGCATGGGGAGCCCTCCTTATCCGTCAATGTCCACCCGCTCTACGCTGAGGCAGCGGCGGGTGTTGGTGTCGATGGTAAACAGCACCCCGTCCATGCCGCAGGGGCCGTCGGCGGGCTGGAACCGCTGGGGCAGGCCGCCCAGGAAGCGGTTGATGGCCTGGGAGGGGTGAATGCCGATCACCGACTGGGTGGGTCCGGTCATGCCCAGGTCGGTGACAAAGCCCAGCCCCTTGGGAAAGACCTGGGTGTCGGCGGTGGGCACGTGGGTGTGGGTGCCCCACAGGGCCTGGGCCCGCCCATCCAGATACCAGGCCATGGCCCCCTTCTCGCTGGTGGCCTCGGCGTGGAAGTCCACCAGGGTGAGGGTGGCGTCCCCCTCCTTTAAAATCTCGTCCATTTTGGTGAAGGGGTTGTCGAAGTTGGAGTCCATGGAGCAGCGGCCAATGAGGTTGACCACCCGGATGGTGGTGCCCCGGGGGCCGTCGAAGATACCCCACCCCCGGCCGGGGGCCCGGCTGGTGTAGTTGGCGGGGCGGAGAATGTAGGGGTTGCGCTCCATCTCGTCCACGATCTGGCGCTTGCCCCAGGTGTGGTTGCCCATGGTGATCACGTCCGCCCCGGCGGAAAAGATGTCCCGGGCCTGCTGGGGCATCAGGCCGTTGGAGGCGGCGTTTTCCCCGTTGACCACGGTAAAATGAATGTCATACTGGCGGCGGAGGGTGGGCAGGTGGCGGCAGAGAAAGTCCACGCCGCTCTCGCCTACCACGTCTCCGATGGCCAGAACACGAAGTTCCATAAAATCACCTGCTGTTGTGGATTTTACAAACGCCTCCCTTGTGTCAAGAAAGGCAAGTGAAGAGTGAATAGTGAAGAGTGAATAGGTGCAGGGCGAAACCCACTGGTTTCACCCTGCGCCGTCCATGGTCTGCTGGATGATGTTGTCAAACACCTCCCGGGACTGTGCTCCCATGATATAGCCATAGACGTTGCCGTTTTTGTCGATCATGAAGGTGGTGGGGAAGGAGGAGATGCCGTAGGAGTAGAAGAGGCTGGCATCTTCATTCATAAGGGTGGGGTAGGTGTACCCGTTTTCCTCCAAAAAGGCGGTGATGTCCTCTGCCGAGCCCTCCTGGCCCAGATTGGGGGCAGCTACCCCCAGCACCACCAGGTCCTTCTCGTTGTTGCCGTAGTCCTCGTAGACGGCCTGCAAGTCGGGCATCTCACTGCGGCAGGGTCCGCACCAGGTGCCCCAGAAGTTTAGAAGAATGGTCTTTCCCTTGTACTGGTCCAGGGTATGGGTGTTGCCAAACTGGTCGGTGAGGGTGAAGTCCAAGGCGGGAATGGGGGCCTGGCTTTCCTGGGGAGCCTCAGTGGCCTCTGGGGTGTCTGTGACCTCCGGCTGGGCAGTCGCTTGGACGGTGGGGGTGGCCTGGGGGTCAGAGCCCGCCAGAGACCCAGACAGGGTGTCCATCCACCCGGTGACCATGAGAAGGCCGATGACCACCAGCAGCGCCCCGCCCACCTTCACGGTGTAGCGCACCACGTTGCGGTGCTTCTGGAACAGCTTCAACAGTCCCCCGGCAAACAGGGCCACCGCCAGGAAGGGCAGGACAAAGCCCAGGGTGTACAGACCGATGAGGGCGAAGCCCTGAAGGGCGGTGTCGGCCGAGCCCGCCATGAGCAGCACACTGGCCAGGGCGGGGCCCACGCAGGGGGTCCAGGCAAAGGAGAAGGTGAAGCCGAACACCAGAGCCACCAGGGGGCTCATGGCCAGCTTTTGCAGGGGAAAGCGGATGCGCCGATCCTGCTCCAGGGCCATGGGGCGAAAGACCCCCAGCTGGAAGAGGCCAAAGGCGATGATGAGAATGCCGCCCACCTGGATGATGATCTTCTGATACTGGTGAAGGGCCTGGCCCAGGGCGGTCATACCAAGGGCCAGCAAGAAGAAGGCGGCGGAAATGCCGATGACAAAGAATAAGGTGTTCACCAGGGTTTTCACCCTTGAGGTCTGGGCCCCCTGGGTGTCTCCCATGCTCCCGGACAGATAGCCCAGGTAGAGAGGGAGCAGGGGGAGGACGCAGGGAGAGAAAAAGCTCAGAATGCCCTGGACAAAGACGGTGACCAGGGAGACGGATACGGAGAGGTTAAATCCAGACATACATACCTTCCTTCAAACGAGAATTTAGCTGTTTTCGCCGTCCACCAGCATGAGACAGCCATCCTTATCATATTTCAAAAGTTGGATGTCCATGCGGGTGTTGCGGGCAATGTCCCGCATCCGCACCGCCTCGGTCACCGAGGCCACCAGGGTGTAGGCCACGCCGTGGCGCTTGGCTCGGCCAGTACGGCCCACCCGGTGGACGTAGTTTTCCTGCTCGTCGGGCACGTCATAGTTAAACACCACGTCCACGTCGTCAATGTCCAGGCCACGGGCGGCCACGTCGGTGGCCACCAGTACCCGCAGCTGTCCGGCCTTGAACTGCTGGAGGGTCTTCTCCCGCACCCGCTGCTGGATGTCGCCGTGGATGGCCTTGCAGGAGATGCCACGCATGGACAGCAGGCCCGCCAGGCGGTCGGTCATGTTCTTGGTGTTGCAGAAGGCGATGGCACGCTCGTACTCTCCGCCCTCCAGCAAGGCCACCAGGGTATCCAGCTTCTGCTCCCGGCCGTCCAGGTCGATGCGATATTGCTGGATGTCCGGGCGGTTCTCCTCCACGGGGCGCACGGTGATCTCCACCGGGTCCCGCTGGTACACCCAGGAGATGTCCATCACCTCTCGGCTGATGGTGGCGGAGAAGAGGCCCAGGTTCTTCCGGTGGGGGATTTTGTCCAGGATGCGGGTGACGTCCTGGATAAAGCCCATGTCCAGCATCCGGTCGGCCTCGTCCAGCACCACGGTCTGCACCCCGTCCAGGCGCACGGTGCGCCGCTTCATGTGGTCCATGAGCCGGCCAGGGGTGGCCACCACGATCTGGGGCCGATTTTTCAGCTGGGTGATCTGCTTGTCAATGGGCTGGCCGCCGTACAGGCACACAATGCGCACCCCTTCCCGGAAGGCGCACAGGTCCCGCAGCTCGTCCCGAATCTGCACCGCCAGCTCCCGGGTGGGGGCCAAAATGAGGCCCTGCACCTGGTCGGACTGGGGGTCCACATGCTCCACCATGGGGATGCCGAAGGCGTAGGTCTTGCCGGTGCCGGTGGGGGCCTTGGCCACCACGTCCCGTCCCTGCATGAAGTAGGGGATGGCGCCGCCCTGGATGGCGGTGGCCTGGGTGAAGCCCTTTTTGTCCAAGGCTTTCATAATGGCCTCGGACAGGTTCATATCTTTGTAAAAGTAGGTATCTTGTACCACAACTCCATCAATTTCCATGGTATAGGTCCTTTCTATCTCGTACAATTATAGTCTAAAGTAGTATATCATATCCCCCGGCATACCGTAAAGCCCAACCTCCACGGATTTCTCAGGCCCAGACCTGCCCAGTGAGACAGAAAAAGCCGGAAGCAGCGGTTTTGCTGCTTCCGGCGAAAACATCACTTATTGAGGCTTGAAGCTGTCCTTCAGGGACACGGCTCGGTTGAACACCAGGTGCTCGGGGCTGCTGTCCCGGCTGTCGGCACAGAAGTAGCCCTGACGCATGAACTGGAAGCGGTCGGCCTTCTGGGCACCTGCCAGGCTGGCCTCCACCTTGGCGCCCCGAAGCACCTCCAGAGAGTGGGGGTTCAGGCAGTCCAGGAAGTTCTTGTCTCCGGCATCGGGGTCGGGGTCGGAGAACAGATTGTCATACAGGCGAATCTCCGCATCCAGAGCGGTGGCGGCGTCCACCCAGTGGATGGTGGCGCCCTTCACCTTGCGGCCGTCGGCAGGGTTGCCGCCCCGGGACTCGGGGTCATAGGTGGCCAGAACCTCCACCACGTTGCCATTTTCGTCCTTGACGCAGCCGGTGCAGGTGATGAGGTAGGCGCCCTTCAAGCGGCACTCCAGGCCGTTGGGGGTCAGACGCTTGTACTTGGGGATGGGAGTCTCCAGGAAGTCCTCCGCCTCAATGTACAGGTTGCGGGAGAAGGTGACGGTGCGGGTGCCGTCCTCGGGACGGTTGGGGTTGTTCTCCACCTCGAAGGTTTCGTTCTGGCCCTCGGGATAGTTGGTAATGGTCAGCTTCACGGGACGCAGCACCGCCATCACCCGCTGGGCGGTCTCGTTCAGGTCCTCCCGCAGGCAGTACTCCAAAAAGGCGTACTCAATGGTATTGGTGGCCTTGGCCACGCCGATGCGCTCGCAGAAGTTGCGGATGGAACGGGGGGTGTAGCCACGGCGGCGCAGGCCGCACAGGGTGGGCATACGGGGGTCGTCCCAGCCGGACACCCGGCCCTCCTCCACCAGCTGGCGCAGCTTGCGCTTGCTCATGACGGTGTAGTTGATACCCAGGCGGGCAAACTCAATCTGGCGGGGCTTGTGGTAGGGGATGGACACGTTGGACACCACCCAGTCGTACAGGGGACGGTGGTCCTCAAACTCCAGGGAGCACAGGGAGTGGGTGATCCCCTCCAGGGCGTCCTCAATGGGGTGGGCGAAGTCATACATGGGGTAGATGCACCACTTGTTGCCCTGGCGGTGGTGATGGGCGTGGTTGATGCGGTAGATCACCGGGTCACGCATGTTGAAGTTGCCGCTATTGAGGTCGATCTTGGCGCGCAGAGTATATTTGCCGTTTTCAAACTCTCCGGCCCGCATCCGGGCGAACAGGTCCAGAGATTCCTCAATGGGACGGTCACGCCAGGGAGAGGTGGCGGGGACGCCGATGGAGCCGCGGTTGGCACGGAACTCCTCGGGAGTCAGCTCGCACACGTAGGCCAGGCCCTTCTTGATGAGCTCCACGGCGTACTCGTACATCTTCTCAAAATAGTCCGAGGCGTAGAAGAATCGGTCGCCCCAGTCAAAGCCCAGCCAGTGGATATCCTCCTGGATGGCCTCCACGTACTCGGTATCCTCCTTGGCGGGGTTGGTGTCGT
>NHCFR00700__coassemble_1435_pt1 | contig 17508 bp, 12 predicted proteins | sample NHCFR00700__metabat2_low_PE_012 | metagenome-assembled genome bin NHCFR00700 | reverse complement strand
GGTACAGTTGGTTGAATGTCATAACGCGTCTCCTTCCAGCATGTTTTTCCCAAACTTATTCATAATTTCCAGTTAAACTGATTATATCACTTCCATAGCGTGTATGCATCATTTTTCGTCGTTATTGGCATTGGAATTTTTAGACGGAAACCGATAAAATTTTATACGTAAGTAATCGTTATTTTTTTAACGACTGCGCAACCTGTTTCTTATGTTTGTGACGGAATATAGGACACTGACTTGGAAAAGACTCAAAGGAGAGAACAATCGTATGAACAAGAAGTACCTCCCCAGCGCCCTCATCCTGTACCTGAACTACTTCCTGCACGGTGTGGGATGCTCCATCCTGGGACAAGCTGTCATCAAAGAGGCTCTGGCTGGCAGCTGGAACGTGACCGCCATGGCCATCACCGCTATTTCCGCCGCCCTGGGTCTGGGCAGACTCATCGCCCTGCCCTTCGCCGGTCCTCTGTCCGATAAGCTGGGCCGCCGCATCTCCTGCGTCATCGGCGGCGCTTCCTATGCCATCTACCTCATCGGTCTGGCTCTGGCCTTCAACGCCGGCACCAACGGCGGCTACCAGATCGCCTATGTGTGTGCCATCCTGGGCGGCGTGGCCAACTCCTTCCTGGACACCGGCATCTACCCCGCTGTGGGTGAGGTGTTCTACGCTGCTCCCGGTGTAGCTACCATGGGCATCAAGTTCTTCATTTCCATCTCCCAGATGCTCCTGCCCTTCGCTCTGGGCGCTACCGTGGCCACCACTGCTGCTGGCCTGACTTCCTACAACACCCTGTTCTACATCTGCGGCATCTGCTACATCGTGCTGGCCGTGCTCATCCTCTTCGCTCCCCTGCCCGACTCCGACGCCAAGAAGGAGAAGAAGGAAGGCCTCATCCAGAGCCTGAAGACCACCCGCTTCTCCGTGGAGTCCATCGCCATGATTCTCATCGGCTTCACCTGCACTGGCACCTTCCAGCTGTGGCTCAACTGCGCTCAGAACTTCGCCAAGGAAGTTGTTGGCTGGGCTGATCCCTCCATCATGCAGACCTACTACTCCGTGGGCACCATGCTGGCCCTGATTGTCACCGCTCTGCTCACCCGTAAGATCAAGGACGTGCGCTTCATTATGGTCTACCCCGTCATCTGCCTGGCCGCTCTCATCCTGGTGCTGGTGACCAAGACCCAGACCATGTGCATCGTGGGCGCCTTCGCCATCGGCTGGGCTGGCGCCGGCGGACTGCTCCAGATCGTCACCGCCGTGTGCAACATGCTCTTCCCCAAGATCAAGGGCACCGTCACCGCTCTGGTGATGATCGCCTCCTCTCTGTGCAACTACACCATTCTCACCGCCGCCGCCAACATGACCCCCTCCGGCGTGATGACCATGAACATCGTCCTCACCCTCATCGGCGTGCTCCTGGGCTTGTTCGTGAATTTCCGCTACACCAAGATGGTTTCTCTTGCATCTGAGCAGAAAAACAGCTAATCTATACACAATATCAATTTCAGGTTGAAGATAGGAGCTTTGCTATGAATACTGTTCGCGTGAGAAATGTTGAGATTGGAACTGGAATTCCCAAGATTTGTGTGCCCATCGTGGGCGTGACCAAAGAGGATATCCTCGCCGAGGCCAAGACCTTTGACTCCATCCCCGTGGACGTGGTGGAGTGGCGTGTGGACTGGTTCGAGAGTGTGTTTGACTTCTCCCAGGTGCTGGACGTGCTCCAGGGCCTGCGGGAGGCCCTGGGCGAGATTCCCCTGCTGTTCACCTTCCGCACCTCCAAGGAGGGCGGCGAGAAGGCCATTGAGCCTGATGCCTATGCCCAGCTGAACATCCAGGCCGCCCAGTCCGGGTATGTGGACCTGGTGGACGTGGAGGCCTTCACCGGCGACGAGATTGTCAAGACCATCATTGACGGCGCTCACGCCGCCGGGGTGAAAGTAGTGGCCTCCAACCACGACTTCTCCAAGACCCCCGACCAGGCCGACATCGTGGGCCGTCTGCGCAAGATGCAGGACCTGGGTGCCGACATCCCCAAGATTGCCGTGATGCCCCAGAGCAAGAAGGACGTGCTCACCCTGCTGGCCGCCACCGAGGAGATGGCCACCCAGTACGCCGACCGCCCCATCATCACCATGTCCATGTCCGGCACCGGCGTCATCAGCCGCCTGTGCGGCGAGGTGTTCGGCTCTGCCCTCACCTTCGGCGCTGCCAAGAAGGCCTCTGCCCCCGGTCAGATGGGCGTGCACGATTTGAGCACCGTTCTCAACCTGCTCCACGGCGCCCTCTAATTCAAACAACATGCAGTTAGGAAGAAGATCTATGAGAAACGCGATTCGTTGGCTTGATACAAACCTGGAAGAGTTTATCCTGGTCCTCCTGCTGGTGGCCATGACTGTCATCATGGGCATCCAGGTGTTCTGCCGCTATGCCCTGAGCATGTCTCTGACTTGGTCGGAGGAGTTGACCCGGTATCTCTTCATCTGGTGCGGATTCATCAGCGTCAGCTATTGCAGCAAGAAGTGCCTTTCCATCAAGATTGAGCAGTTCGTCGCCGCCTTCTCCCGCCGGGTCAAAGCCGCCATCAAGGTGGTCAACCACACCTGCGAGCTGATCTTCTTTCTCTTCCTGCTCCCTGCCGCCTACTCCTATATGATGTCTGCGGTGGTCAGCGGCCAGGTCTCTCCGGCCTGTTCCATTCCCATGTACTACGTACAGGCCGCCCCCTTTGTCTCCTTTGTGCTGGTGAGCTTCCGCATCCTCCAGCGCTGGGTCATTGAGTTCCAGGTGGCCCGGGGAAAGCCGGTATACGACCCGGCCCACCCCGAGCGCAACACCCCGGAGTCCTTCATTGAGGCCAATACCGAGGCAGGAGACGAACGCCACCACAAACACACGGATAAGGAGGATGGATAAATGGTCGCACTGCTGTTTTTGATTTTCATCATCTGCTTGGTCATTGCCATCCCCGTGTCCATCTCCCTGGGCATTGCATCCGCGCTGCCCGTTGTGTTTGACCCTTCCTTTACGGTGAGCGCCAAATTCCTCATCCGCTCCATGTTCAGCGGTCTGGACTCCTTCCCCCTGCTGGCCGTGCCCATGTTCGTGCTGTCCGGCATCATCATGGCCAAAGGCGGCATCTCCCGGAAGCTGTTTGACGTGTTCACCTACTTTTTGGGCAACCGCACCGCAGGCATGCCCTGTGCAGTCATTGTCACCTGTCTCTTTTACGGGGCCATCTCCGGCTCCGCCCCGGCCACCGTGGCGGCAGTGGGCAGCATGACCATCCCCATCCTCACCTCCCTGGGCTATGACGTCACCTTCTCCACCGCCATTGTGGCGGTGGCCGGTGGCTTGGGGGTCATCATCCCCCCCAGCATTCCCTTTATTATGTATGGCATGGCCTCGGGGGCATCGGTGAGCGACCTGTTCTTGGCGGGCATTATCCCCGGCCTCATGATCGGCCTGCTGCTCATGTGCTACTCCGTGTTCTATTGCCGGAAGCACGGAGAGGACAAGGTGAAAATCCGGGCTGCGGTGGGGCAGCTCCACCAAAAGGGCCTGTTTCGGGTCCTGCGGGAGAGCTTCTTTGCCATCCTCAGCCCCGTCATCATCCTGGGCTGCATCTACACCGGCGTGGCCTCCCCCACAGAGGCCGCCGTGATCTCGGTGTTTTACGCCCTGTTCATCAGCCTGGTGGTGTATCGCACCATCCGCATCCGGGACATCTGGAGTATTTTGCAGGAGTCCATCCGCACCTTTACCCCCATCCTCTTCATTCTGGCCACCTCCACGGCGTTCTCCCGAGTCTTGACCCTGATGGAGGTACCTCAGACGGTGAGCGACTTCATCAGCACCCATTTCCACAGCCCCGTGGTGGTACTGCTGGTCATCAACCTGTTCCTGCTCATTGTGGGCATGGTCATGGACACCACCCCCGCCATTCTGATTCTCACCCCCATCCTCCTACCCGTGGTGCAGGCCTTCGGTATGAATCCCATTCAGTTCGGCGTGGTCATGGTGGTCAATCTGGCCATCGGGTTTGTCACGCCTCCCGTTGGCGTCAACCTCTTCGTGGCCAGCTCGCTGACGGACTTGCCGGTGATGTCCATCGCCAAAAAGTCGCTGCCTATGATTATTTACTTCCTGGTGGCGCTGCTGCTCATCACCTATATTCCCGCCCTTTCCCTGGCCCTCATCTGACACAACGGAGGAAAAATCGGTATGAAATCGTTGAAATTCAGACGCCGCCTGCTGGTTTCCGCTCTGTCAGGCGTTTTATGCCTCTCCCTGTTTCTGTCCGGGTGCACCGGAGAACGGGACACCCGCCCGGTGTGGGTGTTGGCCACTGCCAGCCCCGAGGATACGGTAACCCAGCTGTTTGCTGAGCGGTTTGCCCAGGAGGTGGAGGAGCTCAGCGGCGGAGAGATTCTCATCAAGGTCTACCCCAACTCCACGTTGGGGGGAGACCGGGAGCTGCTGGAGAGCTGCTACGATGGGGACATTCCCTTTCTGGTGCAGAACACCGCCCCGCAGGTCACCTTCATGTCCGACCTGGCCGTGTTTGACCTGCCCTGTGTGTTCGACTCTCTGGACGACTGCCGGGCCAAGCTGGACGACCCCGACTTCTATCAGTCGGTATGCGATGTGTACACCCAGGGGGGCTATCACCTGCTGGGCATGGCAGACCAGGGCTTCCGGGTCATGAGCACCAACCGGGCGGTGTACAGCCTGGACGACTTCAAGGGCCAGAAAATCCGCACCATGGAAAATCCCTACCACCTGGATTTCTGGCAGGCCCTGGGCGCCAAACCCACCCCCATGAGCTTCAGCGAGGTGTATATTGGCCTCCAGCAGCACACCATTGACGCCCAAGAGAATCCCTACGAGGTCATCGTCTCCAATCGGCTGTACGAGCAGCAGGACTATATTGTGGAGACCAACCACCTGCCCCACCTCATCTCCCTGATTGTCAACGACCAGCTGTTCCAGAGCTTCTCGGAAGAGGACCAGGCCATTCTCACCCAGGCGGCACAGACCGCCACCCAGTACGCCCGAGAGCAGTCGGACGCCCGTATCTCCCAGCGCATTGATGTCATCGAAGAGAGCGGCACCCAGATCATCACCCTCTCCCAGGAACTGCGGGATGAGATTCGAGCGCGGTGCCAAGGGGTATACGACGCCATTGAACAGGCCATTTCCCCGGAGCTGTATCAAGGGTACACCCAATAAACAAAAAATGCCCCACAGGGCGGCTGTAAACCGGCCCTGTGGGGCATTTCTTTTATCTGGAGCCCCGGCCTTTGGCCGAGGCTCCATTTTTATTTAGCCATTGCGGCGGCGCTTCTCCACCACAACCACGGCCAGCAGCAGGCTGGCAGTAGCCAGAGCGGAGAGCACATAGCCCATCATGTGGTCGGTGTCCCCGGTCTGGGGCACGTTGTTCTCGGGCTTCTGGGTGGCTTCCGGCTTCTGCGTAGTCTCGGGCTTGTCGGTCGCCTCAGGCTTGTCGGTGGTCTCGGGGGCACCACCGGCGGTGAGGCCGTCTATGGCGGCGGTGAGCTGTTCCACGGCCTGGTTCACCTCAGCCTGATCGTCCTCCGAGAGGCTGTTGTCAGCCATTACGGCCTGGGCATTGGCCAGAGCCGTGCGGAAGGTAGCCACAGACTCGGCCGTGTAGCCGTCCAGGTTGATACCCTCGGCCTTGGTCAGGAGCTCTTCCAGAATGGACTTGTCCGCCTTGAAGCGCTGGGCCAGGATAGCGTCCAGCAGGGCGTCGGCGGCCTTGTCCACATCCTCCTGCATGGCGTTGCCATCGGCCAGAATGTCCTTGGCAGTTGCCAGAGCGTCCACCAGCTGCTGCCAGTTGGCCTGGACATACTTGTCGGCATCAGCCATCATGCCGCCTGCCCGCTCAATGAGCAGCTCCAGCATAGTCTTGTCGCCCTGGGTGAGGCCCAGGCCCCAGATGGCCTCCAGCAGGTTATCCCATGCGGCATTCACCTGCTCCTGGGTGGCCTTGGCATCGTCCAACACCGCCTTGGCTTCAGCCATGGTGTCAACAAAGTACTGCTTGGCGCTGTCGGTGACACCATCGGTGGAGAGGGTCAGAGCGTAGTCATAAGTCTTTTGCAGCAGGGTCTTGTCGGCAGCGATGGGCTTGTCCCCCACTACCACGGTCACCTGGGCGGTGACGTCCAGAGTATTCACTACGTCGCCCAAGTCCTCCAAGGTGCCAGTCAGGGTCTGAGCTCCAGAGGTCTGGGGATCATAGGTGGACACGTCCCAGCTCACGGCAACCTCTTTGCTGGTCCCGTCGGAGAGCAGAACCGTCACCGTCTCGGGCAGGTTCAGGTCCTGCGCGGAAGTACCATAGTCTGCGTTCACGTTCTCCAGGGCATCGGTCCACAGCACGTAGGTGTCCTCTTCGCCCCGGAAGGGGATCACCTCACCATTCAGCGTGAAATCGGTGAAGGTGACGGGGACGCTGACGGTGTTCCGCTCACCGTTGCTGGTGAAGACGCCCACCTGGAGGGTCTCACTGGTGTTCAGGTTGGGAATGGTCACGTCTTCCCGGATGGGGTTCCACTGGCTACCGTCCAGGCTGTACCAGGCGGACAGCACGCCGTCCTTCTTGACCACCTTCAGGTAGCACTGGGTGTCCTCGGGATTGGCCTGGACCCAGGGCTCCTCCATGTTGCTGTTGACGTCGTTGCGGTTGGGGGCAGCGTAGATATGATGGTTATCATTCTGACCGAAGAAGCTGTGATAGCGGCGCTGGGCTGCAAACAGCGCTCCGGTGTCGTCCCAGACATAGAGGGCTGCGGTCTGGAAGTCTGCGGTCATCTCCGCGTTGACCTTTACCGAGATCTCAAAGTCACCCTGGGGAATCTCCAGCACCAGCTTGTTCTTGGGCACATTCTTCTGGGTGAAGTCGCCAGCCTCTGTGTCAATGGTGATCTGGTTGTCTTGGTCCTCTGCCACGGTGAGGGCGTTGGTGGGATTGACCACCGTCCACTGGTCGGACAGCTGGGCCTTGGCGGTGATGGCCACACGGCAGGTGTCAAACGCGGTGCCGTCCAGGGCGGAAGCTGCGGTGACGGTGACCACACCGTCGTTCTTAGCGGACACCAGGCCGTCGGTGACCTGGGCCAGCTGGTCGTTGTCCACGCTCCAGAGGATGTCAGCGTTCTTGTAGTCCTCCGGGATGACGTCCAGGGTCAGCTGCACGCTCTCCCCTTCCTTCACAACCACGTCACTCTCCACGATGTCGATGGTATCCACGGCGTTGAGCTGGCTCAGCCGCACCACGCAGGCACCGCCCTGCTTGAGGGAGGCGGAGATGGTGTCCTCCCGGGACACGATGCGGGTGGTGCGCTGGACATCTACGCCGCTCTCGGTATCGGTGTAGATTTCGGCCAGATACTTGCCCTCACCCAGGAAGTCCAGGGGGATGGAGGCCTCACGGGTGCCAGCGCCCTGGTTGGTGGCCAGATACCACTGCTGTCCGCTGCGGCGGGCCACGGTGATGTACTGGCCGGGCACCGTATCCAGGCCCACGGTCTCATCCCAGGCGGCGGGCAGGTCTTTCAGGAAGGAGGCGCCGGTGAGGGTCTCGTACTGCTGCACGCTGCCAGCCATACAGGGCAGGCCGCTCTCAAAGAGGATGGCGATGGCCAGCTGGTGGGCATAGGTGATGTTACCAGTGGGGGTGATGCGGGGGGTGTAGTCGGTGGGACCCACCGCACCGCGGGTCAGGGGGGCCAGGGTCAGCTGCTCATAGCGGTTGTAGCCCATCTCCTCACCATTGATGCCCTCTCGGTTGAGCACGTTGGGATAGGTGCGCACTTCGCCGGTAGGCTTGTTGGCGCCGTGGACGTTGACCAACAGGCGATTCTCGGCACAGTCCTTATAAATCTCCTGCATCAGGGCGATGCGGTCCTGGCTCTCTCGGTCGAAGAAGTCCACCTTGATACCCTTGATGCCCAGTTCGGACCAATAGGGCAGGCGCTCGTTGCGCTGCTCCTCGGTGGCCAGGTCGTCACAGGGTACCCATGCAATCAGGCCAATGTTCCGCTCTTCGGCGTATTCCACGATCTCGGGGAACCAGTCGAACACGCCCTCGTACTTGGTCTCACCGGGCTTGCCGTAGTCGGGGTTGTTGGGCTGCCAGCCCTCGTCCAGAATGAAGTAGTTCCAGCCCATCTCATAGGCCAGGTCCAGATAGGACTTGATGGCCTCGGGGTCCCGCTGGACGTTGAAGCCACCCTGGAGCCAGGTCCAGGAGGACACGCCGGGGTCAACCCACTCGCTGAAGTGGTAGGTATCCTCATCGGGGGCGGGGCTGAGGTTTTCCGCCATGGTATTCTCCATGATGTCGGTGATGTCCCCGATGACGGCAAAGCGCCAAGGAGACTGGAAGGGAGCGGTGGTGCTCACGGTCTCCCCCTGCTGCTGGGGATAGCCCAAGGTGAAGGTGGAGCCGGAGGCATCCAGCACGGAGCCGGTGTAGTTGCCGTCCAGCGCCGCTTCACTCATCAGCACCCAGTTGTCCCCCATCTGATAGAGGAAGGGAAGCACGATCTTTCCGCTGAGGGTGCCCGCCCCCTTCATGGAGTACAGACCCTCGTGGGAGAAGTTGCCGCTGCCGTTGGGCATGGACACAGAGGCTGCATCGGCGGGCACGGTAAAGGAGCCCACCTCACCGTTGACCACCATCTCCTGCTCCTCATCGGTTACGATGAGATAGCGGTAGGCAAAGCCGTCGTCATAGCTGCGGCACACCACCTGGAGCTGGGCCTGGCTGTCCTCCAGGGCCAGGGTCAGGGTCACCTGATTGGCGTGGTTGTGATAGGTGGAGGCCTTGCCCGAGATCATCTCATAGTCCTCGTTGATCTCGGTGACCTCCGGCTCGCCCTGCAGGGTCATACCGGTGACGAAATCGCCCAGGGAAGTCTTGATGCCCAGACGGCCATTGCTGACCGTCACTTCCCCGTCCCGGGTCACGGTGTAGCGCAGGCTGCCCTCCTGGTCCAGAGCCAGGTCTGCCACGATGGAGCCGTCGGGAGAGGCCAGAGTCCAGCCGTTCTCGGTGACCTCCACCTGGGTAGTGGCAGTGAGGGTATCGCCGCCAGCCTTGGGCACGGCGGTGCCACGAATGGTGGCCACACCCGCAGACACAGCCGTGACATATCCGGTGGTTTCCTCCACAGAAACCACATCGGTATCTTCCGTGGCATAGGTCACGGTGTACTCCTGGGTAAAGTCCTCGGTGCCAAAGATGTTCTCCACCCGGGGTACCATGACAGTGCTGCCCTGGCCGGAGATAATGGAGGACTGAGCGGACAGGGTAAACCACCGCTGGTCCATATTGGACAGGTACAGCTTGGGCTCGGCAAACAGAGCGTGGTCGCAGGACATGTCCGGTCCGGACTTGGTAACCAGCTTCAGCTGCTGGGTCCCAGCCGGGATGGCCACGTCGATGTAAGCAGCGTCGCCGCTCTCCTTATAGAACACGCCGTCGCCCCAGATCTTTTGGTCGTCCGCCCACACTTCAAAGGCAGCATCGCCCCGGTCTCTGCCTTCCCCGTCAGCACCTGTGTTGATACCCACGTAAGCAGTGAACCGGGTGGCTTCATACCGGGAGACATCCCAAGTGGCATAGCCGTCTTGGGAGGTGCCGGGGTGAATGACAACGCCTTTGGTAAAGTCTTTCACTTCGCCGTTAATACGCAGGCGCAGGCCCTTGGCGGAAGTGTCTACGCCCTGGTTGATGCCCAGGTCACCCCAGCCTGTCTTGTAGTCGGATACCGGGATGTCACTCAAATAGTAGGCCCCGTCCGGTTCTTCCCCTGCATTCCGCTGAGTCTGATCGCTCAGGTATGCAGCTCCTCCATCCTCCTGAGTGGAGGACGCCGGGATGGCCATAGCCACAGGTTGTATCAACATCTGCAAGCCCAGAATTCCGGCGGCCATCATCTTCCAACCTTTTTTCACGTACATTCCCTCCTCAAAGTTCGTTTCAGTGGGGCATTTGATCCCCTATGGTCCATGTTCCGATATCTTGGTCTGCGGTACGGCGATCCGGCGCACCCTGGCGCCCTCTTGTATTTCCCTCCCCTTCCAGATTGCACCACATCCGAATTCAAGCCTATCTTACGACTGCACCCTTTTTGTGTCAACGGCTTTGTGCAATGTCCGTAATATTTCAAAAGTCCATCGTAATATTTTGTAAGTTGTGCATATGCCTTCACAAGAAAATGGAGCTCCGGCATTTAGCCGGAGCTCCATTTTGATTGATTATTTTAGCCGTTGCGGCGGCGCTTTTCCACCACAACTGCGCCCAGCAGCAGGCTGGCGGCAGCCAGAGTGGAGAGCACGTAGCCCATCATGTGGGCGTTGTCCCCGGTCTGGGGCACCTTGTTCTCAGGCTTCTGGGTGGCCTCGGGCTTCTGAGAAGTCTCGGGCTTATCGGTCACCTCAGGCTTGTCGGTGGTCTCGGGAGCGCCACCGGCGGTGAGGCCGTTCATGGCATCTCTGAGGGCAGCTACAGCGGCATCCACGGTAGCCTGATCGTCCTCGGAGAGGCTGTTGTCAGCCATCACAGCCTGGGCATTGGCCAGGGCGGTGCGGAAGGCAGCCACGGACTCGGCGGTGTAGCCGTCCAGGTCGATGCTCTCAGCCTTGCCCAAAAGGTCTTCCAGGATGGACTTGTCAGCCTTGTAGCGCTGGGCCAGGATGGCATTGAACAAGGCATCGGCAGCCTTGTCCACATCCTCCTGCATGGCATCGCCGTCAGCCATCACGTCCTTGGCAGCGGTCAGAGCGTCCACCAGCTGCTGCCAGTTGGCCTCCACATACTTGTCGGCATTCTCCATCATGCCGTCTGCCTGGGCAATGAGCAGCTCCAGCACGTCCTTGTTGCCCTGGGTGAGACCCAGACCCCAGATGCCAGTGAGCAGGTTATCCCAAGCGGCATTCACCTTGTCCTGAGTGGCGTTGGCATCCGCCATGACAACCTCGGCCTCAGCCAGAGCCTTCTCAAAGGCGGCCTTGGCAGAGTCGGTGACACCGGTGGTATCCAGGCCCTTGGCATAGGCGATGGTCTTTTCCAGCAGGGTCTTGTCCACCTTAGAGGGGGCGGCGGGGGTCACGGCAGAAGCCTCGGGCAGCACGGTAGCGTCCATGTCGCCAGTAGAAACGGAAATTCCAGCAGGGGCATCCAGCAGAGTAGCCTCCCAAGCAGACAGGCTGGCAGTGGCACCGTCCTGATTCCAGGTGCGCTCAGCCACAGCGTAGATCTTCTGTCTCACGGAGTAATCAGAATGCTGATAGGCACAGCTGGTGCCCTTGATGACGTCGGCACCGGTCTTACCATAATTGTATCCGTAGTCAGACCAAATGGCGAAGTTGCCGCCCAGCACCTTGCCGACGCTGTCGGGGTATGCATATCCATTGTCCCCCAGCTCAGCATTTGCGCTATCGCCAAAGATACCGGGATTCCAACCATACACCTTGCTCAGGTCTGCATTCCAATAGCTAGAGGCGCCGTATGCATAGTAGACATAGGTATAGACGAAGTTCACCACATCGTAGCCAGCAGCCAGCAGGGCCTGAGCATTGGGAGAAGCGGGCACCCAGTACAGAATGATGATATCCTTGCTGACACCGGAATCCACGCTCTTGACGGCATCGTTGAACATCCGAGTGGTCATACCCTTGCTGACGATGTAGTCGTTGAGGTCATTGACATAGTTGACAAACCGAGGGTCGGTGCTGTTCATGTGGGTACCATCTGCGTAAGAGGCCTCGTCAGCGGCAATGTTGAAGCTGGTGCAGCCCTTGGAAGCAAAGTAGTCCACATACTTGGCCACCAGAGCCTGACCAAAGGCATAGGCGTCCTCATTGGACAGGTCCAGAGTGATCTTACCAACCTTGGCATCATAGTCGGTGGCACTGGCACGATAGAACCAGCTGTTATTGATGCTATACACGCCACCGATGTGTCCCGGGCTGTCCAGAGTAGGAATGACCTGAACGCCGTACTGCTCAGCCTCGGCCAGGATTTCATTCATATCCGCCTCAGTCCAATAGCCATTATCAGGCTTGCAGGTGGAAACATCATAGTCGGTGCCAGCCACAGTCACGTTCATGTCGTCCAGGAAGAAGCGAGTGGCGTTGTTGTTGGAGAAATCCAGGTACAGCACGTTCATCTTGTTCCAAGACAGAGTGTGGATGAAGGACTTCATCATGTCAACGCTGTAAAATACGCGTCCAGCATCCAGGTACAAAGAGCGCTCAGGAACGTCAGGATAGTCGGTGACGGTGCCAGCCATCACAGTGGTGCCGTTGGCAATCATGCTCTGAAGCACGGTATGCAGTCCGTACAACACACCGATGGCAGAATTGGCAGTCACGGTGATGTTGTCAGAGGTGATGTCCAGAGCATAACCCTGGCTGTCCGTCACAGCAGTTCCATCCACCTTCACGACAATATCGCCGCTCTTGGCCATGGACTCATCGCCATAGACGATGGGCAGCACAGAATCACCAGGAATGCCCCGAGCGGCAAACTCAGAGTTGGCCGTCTGAACATAGGTAGCCAAATCCGTCCCGGTGGGATCGCTGTCTGCAACGATAAAGAAGCGAGCCTCACTGGTCAGAGTAAAGCTGCCTTCTCCAGCCGTTGCGGACTGCACAGTAGGAACACTGGCGATGCCAGGTGCACTGTCCGTATCGGCAGCCGAACCACGCAGCGGCGAAACGCCTACCACCATAGCGGCTGTCAGAACCAGTGCAAGGCCTTTTTTGATCCAATTTCTCATAATAAAGTACCTCCCTGCAATAAGTTGTTTCCTAATATCTACACATGTCCTTGGACATGAGAAAGCACAGTCCACGCAGTTGTGATGCAGCTGCAAGCGCCCCTGGAGGTATCCCGATGCCCTCTTTCCAGATCCCATGACATTCTAGCTCGAGTTTATCTTACGACCATCCCCTGTTTGTGTCAACACTTTTGTGCAACATTTGTAATATTTTAAGAATAAATTGTAATATCTTGTAAGTTGCAGGTGAAGACCACCAACATGGGCAGCCTACTGCGCCTGACCTACCAGCTCACCCTCCGCGACCCCAAACTGGAGAAGGAATTCATTGATCAACTGCGCTGCCGCAACGGAAATCTGGAAATCACTATTTCTCGCCAAGAGACCGCCTCCTGCGAGCTCTAAGAGGTGATGATACATCATGAAATCTCGGAAACCTTGCGCTCTGCTATTCTCCACACTCCTGCTGTTGCCCGGATGCAGTACAGACTCTCCCACCCCCACAACATCCAGTCCGGACCTGCCATCCTCTCAGTCCATTACCTCCGGCAACGTGGACCTGTCCCAGCTGTTCAGTGACCGGGACTTTGAGATCGGCTATGACGAGGAGAGTGCCGTCCACATTCCGCTGGGTTCCCCCTCTACCTGCGACAGCGACGCCGTCACCGTGGACGGAAGCACCGTCACCATCACCCAGGAGGGCACTTACCTTCTCACCGGGACTCTGGAGAACGGTATGGTGGTGGTACAAGCCCCGGAGACGGATAAAATCCAGCTGGTTCTGGACAACGCTCACATCACCAGCGCCACCTCCGCTGCCATCTACATTTCCTCTGCCGACAAGGTGTTTCTCACCACCGCTGCAGACTCTGACAACACCTTGGCAAATGGCGGCTCCTACGTGGCCATTGACGACAACAACATTGACGGTGTGATTTTCTCCAAATCTGACCTGACCCTCAACGGGGCTGGCACCCTCGCCATCACCTCTGGCGGCGGCAGCACCAACGGGGAAACTCACACCGACAACATGCAGCCCGGCGGTGGTATGGGTGGCATGGGCGGACGCCGTCCATAAACGAGCCATGCTGATCAAACCAGTTGACCGCAGTGTGATTTCCACCGTGGACAACTGGTTTTTCTCATGCTACAAAGAAAAATTTCCCTTCTATTGATTCTTTAGGGAGTTTTACTCAAATATTGGAAAATTAATTCAACTGCCCCCAGCTTTTCGGATATACTGGAACAGCAGCTCCCTTGCCTACCCGGATTTTGTGACACTTTGACAACCGCCACACCAACTCAGGCAATTCGACAGGTTTCACCTCTATGGCCTGGAAATTTTTTGATGGAATAATTGCTTGCAAACTGCTCCAATTTCTACTATTATATGTGTGTTGACTGTGTTGAAATTTATTGTTTATGGAGGCAATTTCGCATGGATGTGAAAATTCAAGACCTATTTGACCTCTCGCATACCGTTGCCGCCGATTATCTGCGGCAATTCGAATATCCCTGGGAGGCACTGGAGGGAATCTCCCAGCTGATCCTCTCCCTGGGCAGCGCTCTGTCCCCGGAGGAATACGATCAGCCTCAGCCCCAGGTGTGGGTACACCGCACCGCCAAGGTGATGCCTTCCGCCTACCTGGGCTCCCCCTGCATCATCGGCCCCAACACCGAGGTGCGCCACGGCGCTTTTATCCGTGGCTCTGCTCTGGTTGGCGAAGGCTGCGTGGTGGGCAACTCCGTGGAACTGAAAAACGTCATTCTCTTTGACAGCGTTCAGGTGCCCCACTACAACTACGTGGGCGACTCCATTTTGGGCTATAAGAGCCACATGGGTGCCGGCTCCATCACCTCCAACGTGAAGTCCGACAAGACCCCAGTGGTCATCAAGGGAGATGAGTTGCTGGAGACTGGCCGGAAAAAGGTGGGCGCCATGCTGGGCGACTATGTGGAAGTGGGCTGCAACTCTGTGCTCAACCCCGGCACCATTCTGGGCCGTCACACCAGCGTCTACCCCACCAGCTGCGTCCGGGGCGTTATCCCCCAGGGCAGCATCTATAAGGATAAGGACCACATCACCCAGCGTCAAGGTTGATGTATTTATAAAGAAAGCGAGGATCATCTCATGGGAAGATATTTTGGAACCGATGGTTTCCGCGGTAAGGCCGGCGTAGGCCTCACCGCCGACCACGCCTATCAGATTGGCCGTTTCCTGGGCTACTACTATGGTCGGGGCCATCGTGCCACCATCGTGGTGGGAAAAGACACCCGCCGCTCCAGCTATGTGCTGGAGTATGCCATCAGCGCTGGTATGGCCGCCTCTGGGGCAGATGTCCACCTGCTCCACGTCACCACCACCCCCTCTGTGTCCTACATGGCTCGCAACGGCGCTTATGACTGCGGCGTGATGATCAGCGCCTCCCACAACCCCTTCTATGACAACGGCATCAAGCTCATCAATGGAGACGGCGAGAAGATGGATGAGGCTGTCATCTCTCTGGTGGAGGACTATCTGGACGGCAAGCTGATGCTGGACGGTGAGATCCTGGAGCAGCTACCCATGGCCAGCGGCGACGCCATCGGCTGCATCATTGACGATGTGGCTGGCCGAGAGCAGTACGCCCAATACCTCATCTCCCTGGTCCAACACTCCTTCCAGGGCAAGCGGGTGGCTCTGGACTGCGCCAACGGCAGCGCCTGGAAGCTGGGGCCCCAGATTTTTGAGGCTCTGGGCGCCGAGGTACACACCATCCACGCCAATCCCGATGGACTGAACATCAACCTGGATGCAGGGTCCACCCACATCGGCGCACTCCAGCGCTACGTGGTGGAAAACCACATGGATTTGGGCTTTGCCTTTGACGGCGATGCTGACCGCTGCCTGGCCGTGGATGAGAACGGCAACGTGGTCACCGGTGACCACATTATGTACCTCTATGGCTGCTACCTCAAGAGCCTGGGGCAGTTGGCCAACAACACCGTCGTCACCACCGTCATGTCCAACTTTGGTCTGTACAAAGCCCTGGACGAGGTGGGCATCTCCTATGAGAAGACCGCCGTAGGCGACAAGTATGTCTATGAGAATATGGTCAAGAATGGCCACTGCCTGGGTGGCGAGCAGTCCGGCCACATCATCTTTAGCCAGCACGCCCGCACTGGCGACGGCATTCTCACCGCTCTGATGATCATGGAGGCCATGCTGGCCCAGGGGAAGACTCTGGCCCAGTTGACCGCCCCGGTCACCATCTATCCCCAGGTGCTAATCAATGTCCGGGTCCACGATAAGAAAACCGCTCAGGACGACGCCGATGTGCAGGCTGCAGTGGACGCCGTGGCCAATACTCTGGGCGACACCGGCCGCATTCTGGTCCGGGAGTCCGGCACCGAACCCCTCATTCGGGTGATGGTGGAGGCCCCTGACCACGATCAGTGCCAGTCCCTGGCCCAGCAGGTGGTAGATGTGGTCATCGCCAAGGGTCACGCAGTGTAAGTTTCCGTTTTCACCAATATTCAAAGGAGGGCATACAATCATGTCAATTCTCGTCAGCGGCGGCGCCGGGTATATCGGCAGCCATACGTGTGTGGAGCTCATTCAGGCTGGCCACGACATTGTCGTCGTGGACAATTTCGTAAACTCCTGCCCCGAGGCCATTCACCGCGTGGAGCAGATCACTGGCACCACCATCCCCTTTGTGGAGGCAGACCTGTGCGATGCAGCCGCCGTGGAGCAGATCTTCAAGCAGCACCCCGACATTGATTCGGTCATCCACTTCGCCGGCCTCAAGGCCGTGGGTGAGAGTGTTGCCAAACCCCTGGAGTATTACACCAACAACCTCACCAGCACCCTGGTGCTGCTCAACGCCATGCGGGCCCACAACGTGAAGAACTTTGTATTCTCCTCCTCCGCCACCGTGTACGGCGATCCCGCCACGGTGCCCATCCGAGAGGACTTCCCCACCGGTGGCACCACCAACCCCTATGGTACCACCAAGCTGTTCATCGAGAAGATTCTCATGGACTACTGCAAGGCTGATCCCACCCTGAATGTGGCCCTGCTGCGCTACTTCAACCCCATCGGCGCCCACGAGAGCGGTCTCATCGGCGAGGACCCCAACGGCATCCCCAACAACCTGGTGCCCTACATCGCCCAGGTAGCCGTGGGCAAGCTGGAAAAGCTCCACGTCTTTGGTGGAGACTACCCCACCTCCGATGGCACCGGCGTCCGGGACTACATCCATGTGGTGGATTTGGCCCGGGGCCATGTGGCCGCCATTGAGAAGGTGTCCCAGAACTGCGGCCTCTTTGTGTGCAATCTGGGTACCGGCAAGGGCTACAGCGTGCTGGACATTCTCCACGCCTATGAGAAGGCCTGCGGCAAGGAACTGCCCTACGTCATGGACCCCCGTCGCCCCGGCGACATTGCCGCCTGCTACGCAGACCCCCAGAAGGCCTGGGAGGAGATGGGCTGGAAGGCCCAGTACGGCATTGAAGAGATGTGCGCTTCCTCCTGGAAGTGGCAGTCCCAAAACCCCAACGGATATAAAGCTTAATTCCATTTATAAATCACAACCGGAGGGACCAGCCCAAATGGGCTGGCCCCTCCGGTTGTCAGACTGTCGAAGAACCCCTGTTTTCATGAAGCAGAAACAGGGATTCTGGTCATATTTGGGGAAA
>NHCFR00700__coassemble_1361_pt1 | contig 18904 bp, 19 predicted proteins | sample NHCFR00700__metabat2_low_PE_012 | metagenome-assembled genome bin NHCFR00700 | reverse complement strand
GTTACACACAAAGCAAAAGTTTTTGAAAAATTTATTTGTGTGGTGGATAGAGAATAGACCGGGCTCGGAGAAATCGTCTCCGAGCCCGGTCTGCTGTGGGGTGGCGTATTTACTTGGGGGCCTGTACTACCGATGTTTTCACGGTTCTGGTGTCATAATTAATGGAGGGTCCTGCACAGACGGTGACGACAGCATAGTAAGAGACAGTTGGGATGCCTTTGTATGTATAGCTATAGGAATATCGTGTGGCACTTTTTGAGGAGAGTAAGCCATTTGAGGCATTGCCCCAGATGGTGACTGCACGGTCTCCGCTAGTCCGGTAAATATCGATTTTTATTGCTCCAATTTTTGGGAGGGATCGGATTGCTTGAACGGTGAAATTGACAACGACCTCGCCGCTGCCATCGCCTTGTGAGATGCTCGCTGTGTTTGAAAGTATATACTGACTGGCACGAGTTTGGGCGTGGGCATCAACGGGGCAGAGGAGTAAAATAGACAGAACTGTAGCTAAAATAAAAGAAATTTTCTTCATAGATTTCACCTGATATCCTTTCTGTGGGAGACAACTGGATACAGCTTAAGAATTGGAGGTGATAGAAGGGATAGAATTGAAAAACTGCAAGACCATATCCTCGGAAAAATCGCCATATAAGGAGTATGTCACAGTTTCATCCTGGCATACCGCCGCCATAATATCCAGGTTATGAAATAGGTATACTGTTTTCCCGTTGATTTGGTATTGCTGAACAGGACGATCGTCCTTTTCATAAACTTGAGTCACAGGGGTCTGTGAATCGGTCTGGATGTTGATACAGAAATGAATGGTAGAACCATCGGAATGGTTCAGAGGGATATAAAAGTCACTCCATGTGGTAAGTTCATCCACCTCAATTTCCCCAACGGAGTAGCCATCCGGTATCCAGGTGGGCATATATGCTGCATCCAAACCTGCGGATTCATATTTTTCCTGATAGGGAACACAGGACTGAACTGCGGTATGGTCCTTCTGAGTTTCTAAATAGAAGGCATCGTCTGTCCACCGGGCCACAGCGCCAAACACATCCACGCCTCCAGCCTGAGCCATCATCAGGCAGCCAAACAGGAAGGCGGCGGCCAGCGCCACCCGTAGGGTCATGCGCAGCACAGCTCCCCGTCGCTTGGGTTTGGAAGGCGTTTCATCGGGCAGGGCCTGGGACAGCATAGATTGAAACTGCCCGTAGGACTCCTCCACATCGGGGGCTTCCGGTATGGGAGTTTTGGCGTCTAAGGCGTCCAGGTAGGCGTCGATGACCGCCTGGTCATAGGTGTCCTCGGTCATTTGGTCCAGAGTCTGCTCCATGGCCTGGGCCAGCTCTTCCGGGGAGAGCCGTTCCAACTCACTCCGGTTGGGGACGGGATGCAGACGCCGGATGCGTCCATCGTATTCAGCCATGAGCGCCTCCTTTCTCCGCCCTCACCCTATCCATGTATTGGGGGGACGGTTTTGTGACATGATTGGAAGAATTATTTTTTCTGCGTTCTGGCGGATGGTCCAGCAAGTCCCTGCATTTTTTCAACAGCCGGGACAGACGGGCCCGACAGGCCATGGGGGAGATGCCCAGCCTCCGGGCCATCTCCCGGTGATCTAGCTCCAGCTCGAATTTCCAGCTCAAGAGTTGCTGTTCTTCCACCGAGAGCCCGTGGGGCAAGGACTCCCGGAAGGGCATGTCTGGCTCTTGGGCCGGGAATCGGGACACGTCTTCCAGGGGAATCTCTACCTGATGGGACATGCGCCGCCGCTCGTTTTTCACCAGATTATTCAGGGTTACCACAAGCCAGCCTCCGGGGTTGGGTGCCGTTCCAGCTCCTCCTGTTGGGCTATGGCCAAGAGGAAGGTCTTTTGTATCATGTCCTGGGCATCGTCCCGGCTGCCCGTCAGGCGATAGGCCACCCGGTACAGGACAGGATATTCCTGCCGATATAGGTCAGCCAGGAAGGACTGAAATTCTTCCACCCCTTTTCCCTCCTCCTCTTTTCCGATTTCTCCTTATTCTAACATATTTTTACACGGTGTCCTAGAGTTGTGGTAAAAATTTTTACACAAGAAAAGACAGAAAAGCGAAAGCAGCCATGCTGTAGGTTTGGCTGCTTCCACTTGGTTTATATTATGGCGTTTGTGTGAGTTCATTGCATTCGATACCCAGAATTTCGTCGATCATTTGGTCTGGGGAGAGAAGGGCTTCCAGCGGCATCTCCTCCAGTTGGGATACGGAGTACACCCGCTGTACCTTGGCCCGGGCCGTTTCCAGCAGTGTCTGACGTTGCCGGGGGCGCAGCCGGGCCAATTCCAGATAGGGGGTCACGGTGTCCGGGCAGAGGGAAATGGACTGCTCCAAAAGTGTGATGGCCTGGGAAGCCTTTCCGGTGGACCACATTTGGATTTGTTTGGCCAGCAGGTATGCCCCACAGGCTTGGAGCTTGGGGGAGGCCTGGGATAACCCGTCCTGCAACACAGCAGAAAAGGACGCTCCAATGCCTGCGCCCTCCATCAGACCCATGTAGGCCCCTAGGAGGATGGCCCTGGCATCTTGGAATTGAAGCCAAGTCTGCCACAGAAGTTCTATGGCGGATTCATAGTCTGCGATAGGCGGAAAATCCAGCAGTAACGCCAGACGAAGCAGGGGCTCAGAACTGGGATGGACCTCAGCCTGTGTCAGAAGTTTTTGCTGTTCCAGATAGAGGCCCTGGTCCTCTTGGGGAGTGATGAAACGAACTTTATTGTATAAATTCAAGGGGGTACGCCTCCTCACACGACTCAGTGTTTCCCGCCAATGTCCCGCAAACGCTCCAAATCCCGGCGCAGAACCTTCCGGCTATCCATGCCGATGTACCCGCACACCAGAACCAGGGCCAGGGCTACCACGGCGCAGATGGCTGCGGCCCCATAAATCTGATGCGTTACGGCAACGTACAAGAGAGCGCCAAACAGGACCAGGGCCCACAGGAGCAGCCCAAACACACGGCACATATGGATGAAGAATGCCTGATGGAGCACTTGAGGAGTGGGCTCACAGGTGGACGTCTCCAGGACCACGCCATCCCCCGTGACCTCCAGCTTGGGGGGATGCAGGGCTTTGTTGGGCGTGGTGACTTGGACGGTGCAAGAGCCGTCTTTGGTGGGGCGGAGCACAGCGCCCAGGCGGTAGGGCATCACGTCATCCCATTTATGGCCCGAATAAAATATATAGGCACCCTGTAATGGTGCGGTGAGCAGAATGCCCAGGGCGGCCAAGACCTTCCATTTGCTGGTTAAGGGCGGGTCTTGGACCAGGGTGAGGGTTTCACCCTCTGCCACGTCCACCTCCACCGGGGCATCCGGGGACAAATCCATCCGGTTTCCATGGTGCATAACGTGCATCCCCAATTTTTCGGGGAGTACTCCGTGTAGGCGTATGTTCATATATTCTTTTCTCCTAACGGTATGTTTTTGAGTGTCCGGCGGTATTCCTCCAGCTGCGCCTGGGAGAAGGGGCAGTCCGGGTTGCCGTCATAGAAGAGAATCCAACGCAGCACCTCCTGGTTTTCCGGGTCCAGCTCCAGGGCACGAATGAGGTGCCAGCGGATGAGGGAATCCGCCCCCAGAATATAGGGGTCCATAAAGGTCAGATAGTTGCAGATGGCCAGGTGCTTGTCCGGGCTCTCCTCCTGGGAGATGACATACATGAGAAAGGCGTACATGGTCAGGCTGTTGACCTTGGGGAAGTCGTGGGACAGGTGGTCAAAGGAGAACTCATAGGACACCATGGACAGGTCCCGGTACACGCTGTCAAAATGCAGGTGCATGATCTCCTTTTGCAGGGGCTTGCGGTAGATGTCTGGGATGTTCCGGGGGCCGGTGTTTCTCTGGATGGAGACGGTGTACACATAGCAGGGGGCCCAGTCCTTATCGTCGTCGTCGCAGTCCAGCAGCGGGAGAATCTGCGCCACATCCTCGGTGCGGGGGCACAGGCCGTGTTCATTGAGAAACTCCTCCGCTTCGTTGGGCACTTCGCCATACAGCAGAGACTCCTCCAGATTGTGGGCCACGTCCACCCCCAGAAACTCCAGCCCATAGCCGTAAGCCCGCTCCAAGGGGGTGGAGTCGTACACGATGACCTCACAGGGAAAATGGAATTGCCTCAGCAGGGAGCAAAGCTCCATCATTTTGGCCAGCCCCTGTTGGGAAGGGGGATTCTGCCACTGGTCCAGGGATTGCGCGTACTGGTCCAGCAGCTGGGAAAACTCTTTCTTGGATTCGTTGGGGTAAAAATCGGCACCGTCCAGACACCGCCCAATGCCTCGATAACGGGTCTGAATGGGGACAACATCATACAACATTCCGGGTCACCTTCCTCTATACATGTATTGAAAATGGGGTTTTGTGACGATAACGTCAAAATAAAATGGATAACGACAAATTGCAGCGACAAAAAGCCCTCGGCAGAGTTTTCCCGCCCGAGGGCGGGAAAATCAATCAAAATCCGTTTTTTCCGGGGACATGCGCATCGGAAAAAACACTTCTCAGCCCGCCAGTGTGGAATCGGGTCGTCCTTTGACCCGATTATGCATGCAGCGGGCTGCAACTCTTCGAAAAAATGCTGGCATTTTTGAGAATCGTGTCGAACTGGTTCGACACGATAAACGCTCCTGGAATCGCTGGGATTCCAGGAGCGTTTGCTGTGGGTGTTGTCTTATGGGGAAGTCCTGGCCTTCCTCAGGGCTTGGGGGTAGGAGCCTTCTGGGTGGGAGCCGGGGCAGCGGGATTGGGAGTGACAGAGTCAAACACTGTCTTGGCAGAGGCACACAGGCCAGCCAGACCCTGAATCTCGCTGGGGATGATGATCTTGGTGGCCCGGCCGTCGGCGGCCTTCTGGAAGGCCTCCAGAGCCTTGAGCTGGAGCACTTCGGAGTTGGGGGCGGCCTCGTTCAACAGCTTCAAAGCGTCGGCGGTGGCCTGCTGCACCTTCAGAATGGCCTCGCTCTCAGCCTCGGCGGCCAGGATGCGGGCGGTCTTTTCGGCCTCGGCCTGCATGATCTTGGCCTGCTTGGCGGCGTCAGCTCGGAGAATGGCGGACTGCTTCTCGCCCTCAGCCACCAGAATCTGAGATTGCTTCTGGCCCTCGGCCTGGAGGATGGCTTCCCGGCGCTCGCGCTCGGCACGCATCTGCTTTTCCATGGACTCCTGAATATCCCGGGGAGGCATGATGTTCTTCAGCTCCACACGGTTGACCTTGATGCCCCAGGGGTCGGTGGCTTCGTCCAGAATGGAGCGCATCTGGGTATTGATGTGGTCACGGCTGGTGAGGGACTGGTCCAGCTCCAGGTCGCCAATGATGTTACGCAGGGTGGTGGCAGTGAGGTTCTCAATGGCGCTCAGGGGCTGCTCCACACCATAGGTATACAGCTTGGGGTCGGTGATCTGGAAATACAGAACGGTGTCGATCTGCATGGTCACGTTGTCCTTGGTAATGACGGGCTGGGGGGCAAAGTCCACAACCTGCTCCTTCAGGGACACCACTTTGGCCACCCGCTCAATGAAGGGGATTTTGAAGTGGAGACCCACGCTCCAGGTGGCACGGAACGCACCCAGACGCTCCACCACCATGGCTTTGGACTGGGGCACTACCTTGACGTTGGCGGCAATGACCAGCAGAATGATGATGATGACGGCCACAGGAATGGCCAGAGCCAACAATTCGTTCATTTAACTTCCTCCTTACTCTTTTCAACCATAACTTTGACACCTTCTATGCGCAGCACCCGTACCATGGCCCCGGCGGGGATGGGGGTGTCGTGCTCACTGCGAGCGGTCCAGGTGACACCGCCGATGGTGACGGCGCCGGTGCCCTGGATGTTGTCAATGTCCTGGGTGACCCGGGCCTCTTGCCCAATGACCCGGTCAGCGTTGGTGGGTTCCACCCGGGTGTTCAGATATTTTTTTGCCAGGGGGCGCAGAGCCACCAGACACACCAGGGAGAGCACAATGAAAATACCCAGTTGCAGCCAGATGTTGCCTCCGGCCAGGGCACACACCAGCGCACCCAGAGAACCGATGGCAAACCATACGGAAGTCAGGCCCACGGTGGCAGCTTCAGCGACTGCGAAGATGATGAGCAGCGCCAGCCAGACAATTTGATAAACAGTGTCCATACTGGTCACCTCCTTTGGGGGTAGTATAGCATAGCTACCCCAGCGATACCACTACAATTTGTAACCATTAGAGAAAATATCGAAAAATTATTATCCTTGTCATGGGGTGTCAAATTGGGTATAATAAAAAAGATTATGACCATTTGAAGACGACAGGGGAGACCCCCGGAGAGGATAGAATATGGACGGGAAACTGCAATTTGTCATTCCCACCCTGCTGGGGGTGGAGAGCCTGGTGAGCTATGAGGTGAAGAAGCTGGGCCTTGCCGACGTGCGGGCGGAAAACGGCCGGGTGCTGTGCACCGGCACCAAGAAGGACATTCCCCGGCTGAATCTGAACCTGCGCACCGGCGCGAGAGTGCTCATTCTCCTGGGGGAGTTTATGGCCCCCAACTTTGAGGCCCTCTTTGAGGGTACCTACGCTCTGCCCTGGGAGGAGTTCATCCCCCGGGAGGGCAAGTTCCCGGTGAAGGGCTATGCCATCAACTCCGCCCTCCACGCCGTGCCCACCTGCCAGGCCATGGTGAAAAAGGCCATTGCCAAGCGGCTGGGCAAGGTGTATGGGCTGGAGACCCTGCCGGAGACGGGGGTGCTGTACCAGGTCCAGTTTGCCATCTTTAAGGACCGGGCCTCCCTGATGTTGGACACCTCCGGCGAGGGCCTGTACAAGCGGGGCTATCGGGCCCAGGGCGTGGCCGCCCCCTTGAAGGAGACTTTGGCGGCGGCCATGGTGGCCCTGTCCCGCTATAAGGGAAAAGACCCCTTCTGCGACCCCTTCTGTGGCTCCGGCACCATCGCCATTGAGGCCGCCCTCATCGCCAAGAACCGGGCCCCTGGCCTGGGCCGCTCCTTCTCCTCCCAGAAGTGGACCCAGCTGCCCTCCGGGCTGTGGCTGGATGCCGCCGACGAGGCCATGGACGGAGAGTTCGATGGAAACTATGAGATCTGGGGCGGCGACATCGACCCCCAAGCGGTGGAGCTGGCCCGGCACAACGCCCAGCTGGCCGAGGTGGACGACGTGGTGTCCTTTGAAGTGGCGGACGCCACCCGATTCCACTGGGGCGGCCTGCGGGGACGGGTGGTCACCAATCCCCCCTACGGGGAACGGCTGATGGAGAAGCGGGAGGCCGAGGAGCTGTACCGGGCCTTTGGCCGGGCCATGGACAAGTTCCCCGACGGCTGGCAGGTGTCCATTCTCTCCTCTCACACCGAGTTTGAGCGCACCTACGGGAAAAAGGCGGACAAGAAGCGGAAGCTGTACAACGGCATGCTCAAGTGCGACCTGTTCCAGTACGGCGTGAAGTGATGGAGAGAGAATGGGATGAAACATTTATTTATCGTCAACCCCGCAGCCGGAAAAGCGGGGAACGAAAATGAGCTGCTGGACCAGATTCAGGAGCTGGACCTGCACTGTGCAGTGGTGCATACCCAGCACCAGGAGGAGGCCTGTGAGATCGCCCGAGCCGCCGCCCAGCGGGGGGAGCCCCTGCGCATCTACGCCTGCGGCGGGGACGGCACCTTAAATGAGGTCATCAACGGGGCGGCTGGCTTTGATCATGTGGCGGTGACCAACGTGCCCCTGGGCACCGGCAACGACTTTTTGAAAATCTTCGGCCCGGAGAACAAGGAGAAGTTTTCCCAGCTGGAGGAGCTGAGCCGAGGCCCTCAGGTGGCCCTTGACCTGATGGAGTGCAACGGCAAGCTGGGGGTAGATATCTTCTGTGCGGGAGTGGATGCCCGCATCGCCGCCGACGTGCACAAGTACCGCCGCCTGCCCCTGGTGCGGGGCATCGGGGCCTACATCCTCTCGCTGGTGGCCAATGTCTTATTTAAAGGTATCAGCCGCCAGACCCAGGTGGAGGCGGGAGAGTATGCCTACCAGGGTCAGACTGCCATTGTATGCGTGTGCAATGGCCGCTATTACGGCGGCGGCTTTATGCCCGTGGGGGACAACCTCCCCGACGACGGCAAGCTGGAGATGCTGGTGGTGCCCAAGGTCAGCCGCCGGACCTTCTTCCGCCTGGTGGGAGAGTACGCCAAGGGCCGCTATCGTCAGCACCCGGATTTGATCACGGCGGTGGAGGGCACCGAGTTCACCATCACCGCTCCCCAGCCCCTGGTGGCGGTGGTGGACGGAGAGGTACTGCGAGAGCAGCGCTACCACATCCGCCTATCCGACAAGAAGGTGAATTTCTTCTACCCCCAGGGCCTCAGTTATCAGCCCCGGATGGAAGAGGCGAATTAGCACTCTCCCTGTCGCCTTGTGAACAAAAGATGAATTTTTTTCACTCAACCTCTATTTCTCAAAAATAGGGGTTGATTTTTTAGAGTGAAACGGTTATTATCTTATCTAGAGTTAGCACTCGGGTAAAATGAGTGCTAACCCATGAAACCGTAAACCATTGGATTGATATAAGGAGGAACCAATTATGACTCTGAAACCTCTGGCAGATCGCGTGATCTTGAAGGCCATGGAGGCCCAGGAAACCACCAAGGGCGGCATCATTCTCACCGCCAGCGCCAAGGAGAAGCCCGAGATGGCCGAAGTTGTGGCCGTTGGCCCCGGCGGCGTGGTGGACGGCAAGGAGGTCGTCATGACCGTGAAGGTGGGCGACAAGGTGCTCACCAGCAAGTACTCCGGCACTGAAGTCAAGGTGGATGGAGAAGAGTACAACATCGTGCGTCAGAACGACATTCTGGCCATTGTCGAGGACTAATTGAGTTTTTCTTACGGAGGTAATTGAATTATGGCTAAGATTATTTGCTACGGCGAGGAAGCCCGTCACGCTCTGGAGCGTGGCGTCAACCAGCTGGCTGATACCGTGAAGATCACCATGGGTCCCAAGGGCCGCAACGTGGTGCTGGATAAGAAGTTTGGCACTCCCCTCATCACCAACGACGGTGTGAGCATTGCCAAGGAGATTGAGCTGGACGACCCCTTCGAGAACATGGGCGCTCAGATCGTCAAGGAAGTTTCCACCAAGACCAACGACGTGGCCGGCGACGGTACCACCACCGCCACCCTGCTGGCTCAGGCCATCATCCGTGAGGGTCTGAAGAACCTGGCCGCCGGTGCCAACCCCATGGTCATGAAGAAGGGCATTGCCAAGGCCACCACCGCCGCCATCGAGGAGATCAAGAAGAATTCCAAGCCCGTCTCCGGCACCTCTGACATCGCCCGTGTTGGCGCCATCTCTTCCGGCGACGACACCATCGGCGCTCTGATTGCTGAGGCCATGGAGAAGGTCTCCCACGACGGCGTTATCACCGTGGAGGAGTCCAAGACCGCCGAGACCTACTCTGAGGTTGTGGAGGGCATGCAGCTGGACCGTGGCTATATCACCCCCTACATGGTCACCGACACCGAGAAGATGGAGGCCGTTCTGGACGACCCCTATATCCTCATCACCGATAAGAAGATTTCCTCCATCCAGGAGCTGCTGCCCCTGCTGGAGCAGGTGGTGCAGAGCGGCAAGAAGCTGCTGATCATCGCCGAGGACGTGGAGGGCGACGCCCTGTCCACCCTGCTGGTCAACAAGCTGCGCGGCACCCTGAATGTGTGCTGCATCAAGGCCCCCGGCTTCGGCGATCGCCGCAAGGAGATGCTGGAGGATATCGCCATCCTCACCGGCGGCACCGTGGTGTCCACCGATATGGGCATGGACCTGAAGGAAGCCAACCTGACCATGCTGGGCACTGCCCGTCAGGTGAAGGTCTCCAAGGAGAACACCATCATCGTGGACGGCGCTGGCGCCACCGAGAACATCGCCGCCCGTGTGTCTCAGATTCGTCACATGATCGAGAACACCACCTCCGAGTACGACAAGGAGAAGCTCCAGGAGCGTCTGGCCAAGCTGGCTGGCGGCGTGGCCATCATCCGCGTGGGTGCTGCCACCGAGACCGAGATGAAGGAGAAGAAGCTGCGCATTGAGGATGCCCTCAACGCCACCCGTGCCGCCGTGGAGGAAGGCATCGTGGCTGGCGGCGGCACTGCCTACGTCAACGCCATCGGCGCCGTGGAGGCCCTGCTGGACACCGTGGAGGGTGACGAGAAGACCGGCGTGAAGATCATTGCCAAGGCTCTGGCTGAGCCCATGAAGCAGATCGCCACCAACGCTGGCATCGACGGCTCCGTGGTGCTGGAGAAGGTGAAGACCGCTGGCCAGGTGGGCTACGGCTTCGACGCCTACAAGGAGGAGTACTGCGACATGATCTCCTGCGGTATCGTGGACCCCACCAAGGTGACCCGTTCCGCTCTGGAGAACGCCGCCTCTGTGTCCGCCACCCTGCTGACCACCGAGGCCCTGGTGGCCGACAAGCCCGAGCCTCCCGCTCCCGCTGCTCCCGCTCCTGACATGGGCGGCATGTACTAAGAAATCGTCCCAATATGGATTCAAAAGGCCGGTGTCTTCGTGACACCGGCCTTTTTGAACTTTAAAAGCAACCGTTATTAACTGCATTTTGGATTCGCAGCCGAAAATGGTTGCTTTTCGTTTGAAGAGGAAGGGGGAGAACTAAGACACGGGGCGGATGAAGGACTTTTGCTTCTCCGATTTCTCGTGTGCGGACCAGCGCCCCCGCCGGGGACGCTCCGCTGGGCCCGATTTCTCCCCGATGAGAAATCGGGGAAAGAATCGCTTAGGGCGTTCCCCCCTAAGGACCTCCCTGGGGTACGGGGCTGGGCCTGCGTCAAGTCTAGGTTCGGCCCGTCACCCTTGCTGTGGCTCCTAGTACTGCCACCACACCAGGCCACCCTGGGCAGCTGGCCCTATGGCCGGGTGGTTTCCATGTCCGGCCCTACCCTGGCTAAGCGGCGTTCCCGCCGCCGGAAGCCAGGCCACCGACCGCTGGGAACAGCGGCACACCAGGATAAGGCCCTGGCGGTAGAAGGAAGCACAAGCAGAGGAGTAGGTGGAAACCATAGAACGTAAAGCCATCTATGTGACATGAACCAGTCCAGGGCCGAACAGAGGAGGACTCACCCTCCACCCAGTACCGGCGGGGTGGATTCCACAAGGCGGGGGAAGGCCCCGCCTTTGGTGGTCTTTGGTTCCTTTCTGGCAGCAGAAAGGAACCCCCAGCGGGGAGCGTCCCCACCAGGCTGGCAAGCCTGAGACTGTGAGGTTAGACGGTCAATCTCTCCGGCCCGGGGGCAGGGAAGAGAAAAAGGAGGAAGCACCTGCTTCCTCCTTTATGCGTTCTGTGGATGAAACTTAACCTCTGTCCCGCAGGCCATCCATATAAGCCTCCACCCGCTCTTGTTGGCGGGGATTCAACTGCCGATAGGCATATAGGTGTGCCAGCTCCTCCGGGGACAAATCGCTCTGGGCCATCAGCCGCTTTTGCTCAGTGAGGCCGGCCAAGTAGTCCAGAGATACGCCGAAAAATTGAGCAATCGCCACGAGGGTTTCCAAATCTGGGGTCCGATCTCCCACTTCGTAGGCGCTGACGGTGGATTGAGACAGATTGAGTTTTAGAGCCAGTCCCGCTTGGCTGAGATGCCGTTCCTCACGCAGTTGCTTTAATCGCAGCATATTACCACACTCCCAAATAAATTTTACCGCAGAGTGTTGTAAAGAATACTTGTATATGATATTATAAATACCTGTATTACGGGTAGGCGTTGCAGGAGGGCGGTAATATGCCGATGACAGATATACCATACAGCACCTTGCAGGAGGACAAAACAGGCTATCAGATCTTGCTGCTCCGGGAGCAGCAAAACCAGAGTTTCACCGCCATAGCCAGCCAATTGGGTGTCTCTCCCGCCCGTGTCCGGCAGCAGTACACCAAAATGAAGGTGCGACAGGTGCGCTTGTACCTTCGCCACATTGCCATTGCCCTGGGCCACGAGAACACCGCACAGGTGCGAAACGTGTTTTCCACCGCCATGGACTGCTATCAAAATTACCCCTACGCCTGTGGATATCTGGACAAGACCTATGGGGAGATTTTGGAGAGGTACCGGGCGGGAGAACCGGGGACACCCGAGGAGATTTTGGAGGGTTTGCCGCCCTGTCCGGCGGAGCTGGGTGAGGAGGAGATTTCCCGCATTGTGACCATGCGGGAGGAGGGAAACGCCAGCTTTCGGGCCATCGGCAGGGAGTTTCGCATCACACCGGAAAAAGCCCGGCACACCTATGAGATGGTGTATCACCACAAGGTGTTGGAGTATGTGGAAGGGCTGCAACAGCAGGCGAAAAGCTGGGAGGAGCGCATGGAAATTTGGCGGCGGTATTTGGGCGGGAGTATGTCGGCCAAAAGACGCTACGAGAGACTGTTGGCGGAACAATGTGAAAAAAAGGAGGTGTGAGCCAAGCTCACACCTCTTTTTGATGGGTTTGGGAAAATTAGGCCTCGTTTTCAATGGCCATGATCTTACCCACACGGCGCGCATGGCGGCCACCCTCAAACTCGGTATTGAGGAATACGTCCACAATGCGGTCGGCCATGTTGGGGCCGATGAGCGCGCCGCCCATGGCCAGCATGTTGGCGTCGTTGTGGCGGCGGGTCATCTCGGCGGAATAGGGCTCGCTGCACAGAGCGCACCGGATGCCCCGGACCTTGTTGGCGGCGATGGAGATGCCCACGCCGGTGGTGCACATGACAATGCCCCGGTCACAGTCCCCGCTGGCCACCAACTGGGCGGCAGCCTTGGCAAAATCGGCGTAGTCGCAGCTGTCGGTGGAGTAGGTGCCGCAGTCCACCACCTGGTGGCCTTGTTCGGTCAGGTACTGCTTGAGGTGCTCTTTCATGGCGAAGGCGCCGTGATCGCTGCCAATGGAAATTTTCATGTTCAGGACTCCTTTTCCTTAAAGTTTGTGACAGACAGGGCGGCGGCCCTGATAGGTGGTGACGTGGGAGAACCCGGCCTCCCGCAGCAGCTCCAGGGCCTCGGGAATCCCCAGAGCCATGTGCTCGGGCTGGTGGGCGTCCGACCCCACGGTGACATACTCGCCCCCGCAGACCTTGAACCAGCGCAGCAGAGGCAGCCACTCCTCCAGGGACATGCCCCGGCAGGTGTTTACCTCCAGGGCGTGGCCGCTGGCGGCTACTTGGCGGAAGATCTCCTCCACCTGGTCCCGGAAGGGCTCCAGAGTCAGGTGCTGTCCGTCCCGGGCCATATAGCGCAGAGGATAGTTGATGTGGGCCAGGGAGTCGTAGCAATCCGGGTACTCCTTCACCAGCGCCCAGGTGTGGCTGAGGGCGTTTTCCACCGCCTGACGGCACAGGCCGGGGTCAGCGGTGAAGTTGGTGAAGTAGAAATCCTGGTTGTTCTGCGCCCCAATCCAGTTGTGGAGGGAGCCCAGCACAAAGTCCAGCTCCTCCCCGGCCTGGGCCAGAATGGCCCGGGCCGCCTGGGGATTATAGGGGGCGGAGCCCAGCTCCAGCCCCAGGCGCACGGTGAGGGGAGCGTCCCCCCGGCCGTGGTACTGGTCCAGAGCCTCCTGCCAGGGGAAGGTGAGGGTGGGCTTGCCGTCCCCGTCCAGCAGGTCGCAGTGGTCGGTGATGCACAGCTCCTGGACCCCCGCCTGTACGGCGGCGGCCATCATGTCAGACAGGGAAGCGGTGCTGTCAAAGGAAATACGGGTGTGGGTATGAGAATCACAGAGATACACGAGATAGCCCCCTTTACAAAGGCCAGCTGGGGAACCAACGCAGGAAGACTTCACTATACCAAAGGGGGATATACAGTCCGGTGAGGGCGGGGTAGAAGATGGCGTACACCGCCACGGTGCACCCAGTGAAGCCGTAGACGGCCAGGGTGGCCCCCTTCTTGTGCCGGTCCAGCATGTCGTTCATCAGGTAGGCGATGGCGAAGACCAGGAACAGAATGGTGGGGAAGTAGTGATAGGCAAACAGGGTGCGGCCAATGGGCAGCCAGGGCAGGAACTGAGAGAGAATGGCGATGAGGATGAACAGTCCCCGTCCACACTTGCGGCGGATGGTCTGGATGAGCACGGCGAAGAAGGCCAGCAGGCCTGCCCAGGACACCAGGGGATTGTTAAAGGAGGCAAACAGACTCTTGACCCCCTCGGTGTTGGCCAAATCCAGGTCCCGATAGTACAGAATGGGCCGGGCGTCAAAAATCCACTGATACCAGCTGGACTGGTAGGGGTGGGTGGAGTGGACGCCCTGGTGGTAGGAGAGCATGAACTCCTGGTTGCTCCACATCACATTCAGCAGGTTGTCCAGGGTGAGATTGCCCTGGGCAGTGGCGTAGGGAATGTAGGAGGCGGTGTAGATCACCGAGGGCAGGAGCACAAAGAAGATGATGGACAGGGAGGTGGTGCTGAGCACGAAGCTGATGAAGTCGAAGCCCTGGGGGTCCAGCTTCCACTCCCGGTACCGGAACACCAGGCCCAGCAGCCACATCACCGCCAGACCGGCCCCGGCGTAAATTACCGTCCACTTGCAGGCACAGCCGATGCCCCAGAACAGTCCGCACAGGAACAGAGGCACGGCGGTTTTCCGCAGGGAAGAGCCCACGGGGCAGCACAGCCAGCGATACATGAAGTAGTAGGACACCAGGATGAAGAACACCCCGTAGGTGTCTATGGTGCCAATGCGCGTCTGTACCAGGTGCATGAAGTCAAAGGCGAAGAGACAGGTGCCGCAGAAGGCCACCGGGGTCTTGCCAAAGAAGTTTTTCAGGAACACATAGAGGATGGGCAGCATGAGCACCCCGAACAGGGTCCCCATAAACCGCCAGCCAAAGGGCACCATGCCGAAGAGGGCGATGCCAATGGACATGATGAGCTTGCCCAGGGGCGGGTGGGAGACCTCATAGGGGTAGATGTTGTTCAGGTGCTCCAGGGCGGTGCGGGGGTGGTAGATTTCATCGAAGTAGGAGGAGTTCCTATAGGTCTGCTTGGTGGTCCACTCCTCCGGCTCGTCAAACAGGGCCTCAGCCCCCACGTCCACGTGGTCGGGGGTGAGAGGCTCGCCGTCACTCCACAGGGCCAGCTCGGCCAGCCACAGGCCTTCTGTCCGGTCAGCGGTGGTGGCGGTGATGCGGAAGGTGGTGGCCTCCAGAGTCACCGGGGGTACGTCCATGCCCTCGGGAATCTGGTTTAAGTCCACGGTCTCCCATTTAAATAAGGTGGCGTAGTTCTGGTCCAGGTCCACCCACTTCCAGTCCGAGCCGTTGTTGGTGTACTCCAGACGGTAGGTGCCAGTGCCCAGAGAGGTGTAGAAGGAGATTTCATCCACCTTCACCGGCTGGGAGAAGGAGAAGGTGTAGGAGTCCCCCTGTTGGAACTTTACGTAGGACTCCGGGGCGGACATGCTGCCCAGCTGGAAGAAGGCGGTGATGGCGTAGATCACCGTCACCAACACTAAAGGAATCCAGTCGCACCGCTCCATGGGGGTGTAGGGCAGGGTGAGACTCATGGACTTGCGCCGGGACTGGGCCTCGGACATGGCAATCCACTCCAGGGAGTTGGCCCGGGGCTTGAGGCAGTACCAGTAATACACGAAAAAGGCCACCACAATGGCCATCCCCAACAGTGCAAACACAAAGGCGGGGGAGAGATTGGTGAAGAACCAGCCAACCCCAGTGACCGCGCTGTCCCAACCCTGCTGTATTCGCTCAAACAGGTTGGGAGAGGCGGAGGACGTGGCGGTGGCAGCGGTGAAAAGCTCCATAGCGGTTGACCTCCTAGGTGAACATAGACATAGATATACATATTTTACTACGAATGGCCGCTGATGAAAAGACTCAAATGTGAAATTACCTCGCTCTTCCGGGAATTGTTAGCAATCGCCCGGGAATACTGCAAAAAACCCTGTGTGTTTTATCCTCTATTTCCATTCACATTTAATTTACAACTGAACTATTGACAATTCACGGGGGTGGTGGTACAGTATCTTTAGCACTCGGGGATAGTGAGTGCTAATATGAGAGAACAGGAGGATGCCGCTTGGACCTGACAGAACGAAAAAAGAAAATTTTACGGGCTGTGGTGGAAAGCTATATCCGCACCGCCGAGCCGGTGGGCTCCAAGGCGATTTTGGAACTGGCGGATTTAAAGGTATCCTCCGCCACCATTCGAAATGAACTCTCCGACCTCACCGAGATGGGGTATCTGGAGCAGCCCCACACCTCCGCCGGACGGGTGCCGTCCCCCAAGGGATATCGGCTGTACGTCAACGAGCTGATGGAGGAACAGCGGCTGAGCCTGGAGGAGACGAAGCAGATCAACGACGCCCTGCATTTGAAGATGCAGGAGCTGGACAAGGTCATCGACCAGGCCGGGCGCATGGTGTCCCAGCTGACCAACTATCCCGCCTTTGCCTTGGCGGGGGAGCGGCGGCGCACCACCATCCGACGCTATGACCTCATCATGGTGGACACCAACTCGTTCATCGTGGTGGTGATGACGGACAGCAACGTGGTGAAAAACAAGCTCATCCGCCTGCCCACCGACCTGTCCCAACCCCAGCTGCAAATGCTCACCACCCTGCTCAACGCCTCCTTTGTGGGCAAGAGCCTGGAGGAGCTGACTCCCGAACTGATGCGGGTGGCAGAACACGCGGCCGGCAGTGCCTACGGCCTCATCTCCTTGGTGGTGTCCTTTGCCATGGAGGTGCTGGACGCCCTGGAGCACGGACCGGTGTACACCGCCGGAACCAGCCACATTTTAGACCACCCGGAATACCGGGACGTGGACAAAGCCCAGAAGCTCATGAGCTACCTCAACGAGGAGCAGTCCCTGGCCAACGTGCTGGACCTGCCCGCCCTCAGTGAAGACAACACCAAAATCCTCATTGGCCCGGAGAATGTGGCCGATGAATTAAAGGATACCAGCGTGGTGCTGGCCAGCTACGACATTGGAGACGGCATGAAAGGCGTCATCGGTGTGGTGGGGCCCACCCGCATGGACTACGCCAAGGTGGCCGCCAAGCTGTCCTACGTGGCAGACGGCCTGTCCAAGCTCTTTGGAGGGCAGGGCGGACTTCCCCCAGCCATTGGAGAAAAGGAGGAATAGTACCCCATGGATGAAAAGACAATGAATACCGAATCCACCGAAAACCTGGAGCAAGAGGTGGAAGAGACCACCGCCGAGCCTCAGCAGGAGGCTCAGGCAGAAGCGGCTCCCCAGGTGGACGAGAAGCTGGCCCAGGCCGAGGAGAAATACCTGCGCCTGGCCGCCGAGTACGACAACTACCGCAAGCGCACCGCCAAGGAGAAGGAGAGCGCCTGGACCAATGCCAAGGCCCAGACCGTGGCCGCCTTCCTGCCGGTGTACGATAACCTGGAGCGGGCTTTGAAGCAGCAGACCACCGACGAGGCCTACGCCAAGGGCGTGGAGATGACCATGAAGGGTCTTCAGGATGCCCTCAGTAGCCTGGGTGTGGAGCTGATTCCCGCTTTGGGCGAGACCTTCGACCCCAACCGCCACAATGCCGTGATGCATGTGGAGGACGACGCCGCCGAGGAGAACACGGTGGTGGAAGTGTTCCAGCAGGGCTTTACCTGCGGGGATAAGGTCATTCGGTTTGCCATGGTAAAAGTGGCCAACTGATTCATATATTACCCTTTGTAAAAACATATTTGCCATATATTTAGGAGGAATTATTATGTCTAAGATTATTGGTATCGACCTTGGTACGACTAACTCTTGTGTGTCCGTCATGGAGGGCGGCGAGGCCGTCGTCATCCCCAACGCCGAAGGCAACCGCACCACTCCCTCTGTGGTGGCCTTCTCCAAGGACGGCGAGCGCATGGTGGGCCAGGTGGCTAAGCGCCAGGCCATCACCAACCCCGACCGCACCGTGATCTCCATCAAGCGTGAGATGGGTTCCGACTACAAGGTGAACATTGACGGCAAGAAGTACACCCCCCAGGAGATCAGCGCCATGATCCTGCAAAAGCTGAAGGCGGACGCAGAGGCCTACCTGGGCCAGACCGTCACCGAGGCCGTCATCACCGTCCCCGCCTACTTCACCGACGCTCAGCGTCAGGCCACCAAGGACGCCGGTAAGATCGCCGGCCTGGAGGTCAAGCGTATCATCAACGAGCCCACCGCTGCCGCTCTGGCCTACGGTGTGGATAAGGAGAGCGACCAGAAGATCATGGTCTACGACCTGGGCGGCGGCACCTTCGACGTGTCCGTGCTGGAGGTGGGCGACGGCGTCATCGAGGTGCTGGCCACCGCCGGTAACAACCGTCTGGGCGGCGACGACTTCGACAAGTGCGTCATGGACTGGATGGCCGCCGAGTTCAAGAAGGCCGAGGGCATCGACCTGACCGGCGACAAGGTCGCCATGCAGCGCCTGAAGGAGGCCGCTGAGAAGGCCAAGATCGAGCTGTCCGGCGTCACTTCCACCTCCATCAACCTGCCCTATATCACCGCTGACGCCACCGGCCCCAAGCACCTGGAGCTGACTCTGACCCGTGCCAAGTTCAATGAGCTGACCGCTCACCTGGTGGAGGCCACCACCGGCCCTGTGCGCCAGGCCATGAACGACGCCGGTCTGAAGTCCAGCGACCTGCACAAGGTGCTGCTGGTGGGCGGCTCCAGCCGTATCCCCGCTGTCCAGGAGGCCGTGAAGAAGATCACCGGCCTGGAGGGCTTCAAGGGAATCAACCCCGACGAGTGCGTGGCCATGGGCGCTGCCATCCAGGGCGGCGTGCTGGTGGGCGACGTCAAGGGCCTGCTGCTGCTGGACGTCACTCCCCTGTCCCTGGGCATTGAGACCATGGGCGGCGTGATGACCAAGCTCATTGAGC
>NHCFR00700__coassemble_1239_pt1 | contig 22164 bp, 18 predicted proteins | sample NHCFR00700__metabat2_low_PE_012 | metagenome-assembled genome bin NHCFR00700 | reverse complement strand
TGGCCTCCAAGGAGGCTCTGGACTACTGGTCCCCTGTGGACTGGTACAACGGCGGTATGGAGCACACCACCCTGCACCTGCTCTACTCCCGTTTCTGGCACAAGTTCCTCTACGACATCGGCGTGGTGCCCACCAAGGAGCCCTATCAGAAGCGCACCAGCCACGGCATGATCCTGGGCGAGGGCGGCGAGAAGATGTCCAAGTCCCGGGGCAACGTGGTCAACCCCAACGACATCGTGGCCCAGTACGGCGCCGACACCCTGCGCCTGTATATCATGTTCATCGGCGACTTCGAGCAGGCCGCTGTGTGGTCGGACAACGCCGTGAAGGGCTGTAAGCGCTTCCTGGACAAGGTGTGGAACCTGGCCGAGAGCTGCAAGGACGACGAGAACCAGTCCGAGGCCAACGCCGCCTCCCTGCACAAGTGCATCAAGAAGGTGGCCGACGACATCGAGGGCATGAAGTTCAACACTGCCATTGCCGCCATGATGAGCCTGGTCAACGAGTTTGGCCAGAACGGCTGCACCAAGGGCGATATGAAGGCCCTCATTACCATGCTGTCCCCCTTCGCTCCCCACATCGCCGAGGAACTGTGGGAGATGCTGGGCTACGGCGCTCTGGGCTTTGCCTGCCAGCAGCCCTGGCCTGAGTACGACGAGAGCAAGACCGTGGCCTCTGTCCTCAACCTGGTGGTGCAGGTCAACGGCAAGGTGCGCGCCAACATCCAGGTGCCCGCTGACGCTGACAACGACGCCATTGTGGCTGCCGCCCAGGCCGACGAGAAGGTCCAGAAGTTCACCCAGGGCATGAACCTGGTGAAGTCCATTGTGGTGCCTGGCCGTCTGGTGAACCTCATCGTCAAGCCCTGATTGAAGTGAATACACGGAGCGCTATGGTGCTCTGTATGAAAGAGGAGACACTCACGACCTGTGAGTGTCTCCTTTCAGACTGTCAAAAAACCTCATGTGCATGCAAGAAGGATACATTTTCTTGCATCATCAAAAAGCCCTCGGTAGAGTTTTCCCGCCCGGGGGCGGGAAAATAAATTAAAATCTGTTTTTTCCGGGGACATGCGCATCGGAAAAAACACTTCTCAGCCCGCCAGTGTGGAATCGGGTCGCCCTTTGACCCGATTATGCATGCAGCGGGCTGCAACTTTTCGAAAAAATGCTGGCATTTTTGAGAAGCGTGTCGAACTTCGACACGCTGAAAGGCCGGGACAAGTTAGCTTGTCCCGGCCTGGTGTTGTGTAGCGAAATGGAATTAGCCATTGCGGCGCTTCCGGGCCATGGTCAGTCCGCCCAGAGCGGTGGCGCTGGTGAGCAGAACGCCCACCATAGCGGTCAGCTGGCTGGCGTCCCCGGTCTGGGGCACCTGCTCCGGCTTCTGGGTGGCCTGAGGCTTGTCGGTGGCCTCGGGGGTCTGGCTGGCCTCGGGCTTCTCGCTCTCCTGGGGCTGCTGGGCGGTGAGGCCGTCCATGGCGGCAGCCAGGCGGGCGGCAGCGGCGTCCACGGTGTCTTGGTCGTCTACGCTGATGGTCTCGTCTGCCATCAGGGTTTGCACCGCAGCCAGGGCGGCCTGGAACTCTGCCACGCTTTCGGCGGTGTAGCCCTCCAGGTCCATGTTCTCAGCCTTGCCCAGAAGGTCCTCCAGGTTCTCCTTGTTGGCCTTGAGCCGCTGGGCCAGAATGGCATTCAGCAGGTTGTCGGCCACGGGCTGGATGTCCTCGTCCAGAGCGTCCCCGTTGTCCATCATGGTGCGGGCTTCCTCCAGGGCGGTCTCCAGCATACCCCAGTACTGGGGCACATACTTGTCTTCCACCATGCTCTCGGCTTTGGTGATGAGCTGCTCCAGGGTACTCTTATCCCCCTGGGTGATGCCCAGGCCCCAAATGCCCTCCAGCAGAGCGTCCCAAGCGGCGTTGACCTCCTCCTGGGTGGGGTTCTCCTTGGCCAGCACCGCCTGGGCATTGGCCAGAGCCTGCTCAAAGGCCTTTTTGGCAGAGGTGGTGACGCCGTCAGTGGACAGGGTCAGGGCATACGCCACGGTCTTTTCCAGAAGAGTGGTGTTCACCTCTCCCGGCGGGGTGGGAGTCTGGGGGAACTGGTCCATGTCCTTGAGGGTCAGACCGTTGTCGGTGGCGTATTGGGCAGCGGCACTGCCTGCCTGGGCGTAGATGGTGACGTCCTTGCTGTGGAACAGGTCCTTACCCAGCTGGGTCACCGACGGGGGAATGAGAATGTCTTTGAGGGCGGCATTTTCCCGGAACACACACTCACCCAAGGTGGTCACAGTATCGGGAATTTGGAACTGGGTGCGGGTGGCGGCAGCAGGGTAGACCAAGAGCTCTTTGATGTCGTTGTCATAGAGCACCCCGTCCTGAGCGGTGAAGTAGGGGTTGTCCTGGTCCACCGTGATCTGGGTCAGGCTGGTGAAGGAGTCAAAGGCGTAGTCGATGTTGTCAATGTTTTTCAGGGTTTCGGGGAAGGAAATGCTCTGAATTTTGTCGGCGGCCTCATCATTGAACAGCTTGGGTGCCAGGGCGGTGGTGGGAACGTCGTAGAAGGTGTCGGGGATATCCCAGTGGGTCTCACTGCCCAGGTAGTCGCACACTGCCACGCCATTGTGATAGGTAAAGGCGTAGTCACCCACGGTCTGGTACAGGCTGTCACTGAAATAGGGCTTGTGGTCTTTGCTGAAGGTGTCCACGTTGTCGTAGATGGCACCCCAGGTGGAGTCCACAAAAATCCACCCATCCTCCACATACGCCATATTCCAGGCGTGGCCGCCATAGGCGGAGTCGCCGTTGACCAGGATACAGGGGATCTCCAGGTAGGAGAGCATGGCCTTGGTCAGGTTGGAATAGGCCTGGCAGATGCCCTCCCCTTCAATAAAGGCGGTGTAGGCGTTTTGGTCTTTGACGCTGTTGTCGTAGTCGTAGGCGATGTGCTTGTTGACCCAATCTTTGATGGCAACCACCTTTTCGTAGTCGCTGGACTTGTCCTGGGTGACCTCCACAGCCTTGGCACCGATCTCTTCAAACTGCGGTTGAGTGATGATGATGTCATCGTGGGCCACATAGGTCTCAGGGTTGGTCTGCTCCAGCATGGCCACCAGTTCCTGGTTGGAGCCCTTGATGTGGGCTAAGTCCATTCCTCTGCTCTGGGCAAAGCTGATGCCGGTGCCGCCCAGCCCCAAGGCCAGAACACCGGCCATACAGCCAGCTGCAAGTTGTCTTCCGTGCAATTTCATATCAATCCCATTTCCTTTCTCTCAAGGGTGTGTCAATTGTACCATGAAGTGGAAGCGTGCGCAATAGACAAGAAAAGCAGGGGAACCGAGGGCGAAATTGGGAAAATGTGAAATAGAGCAAAAAGATACCCAGAGGGGAAGAGAATCCAGAGAAGGAACACAGAGAGGGACCAAATGTGAGGTGTAGAAGAGGGAAGAAGAGAGAAAAATTTTTTTATATAAAAATCTAGTTGACAAGGGGCTGGATTTTTCATATAATACCACTGTTAAAGCCATACGAAATGGCCCTTAAAGCATCCTGGATTTAGCCGGATGCCTCGGAGGGAGGGAAATATAGATGTCCGAAATTCATGTCCGTGAGGGCGAGTCTCTGGAGAACGCTCTGAAGCGCTTCAAGCGTAGCTGTGCCAAGTCCGGCGTGCTGGCCGAGGTGCGTAAGCGCGAGTTCTATGACAGCCCCAGCGTCAAGCGCCGCAAGAAGAGCGAGGCCGCTCGTAAGAACCGCAAGAAGTACTATTGATGAATCAAACACCCGCCACCTGGGAACAGGTGGCGGGTGTTTCGCATTTCGAACCCAATTATTTACGAGATTGGTTCTTGTTCTGTCCTTTGTTCGCTCCCTTGGATTGGGGCTTGCTTTGCCCTTTGTTGGGGCCCTTGGGTTGGGACTTGCTTGGTCCCTGGTTGGGCGGACGGTGTTGGGGGTTCTTTGAGTTTGGAAGCTGGACCCGGATGTATTCCAAATCGCTTTTCAGCCGCTGGTATAGCAGCTTGTTGGGATTGCGGTACCAGTCCACCCAGGCGGCCACCACGGTGCGGTTGGCGATCTCCCAAACCAGAAGCAGGGCTAGAAGGGACATCGTGGTGAGGACCACATCGTCGGTGGTCATCTCCTTGAGCACTAGGCCATAGGCCAGGGTGAAAATGGAAAAAATATAGGGGAGTACCGAGGTGGGAGAGGGCTTCTGCGGCGGCTGGATGCGCTGGTCACAGCAGTCGATGAGCCAGTCCAGCCCGGCGGTGTGATAGAGACGGTAGGGGTGGCTTTTCAGCAAGGCCTCCAGCTGACCGATGGTTTGGGCGTGATAGTCCGCGGCGAAGGCGTTGGCCTGCTTGTTGCGGCGGCGGTCCACATAGTACACCAGGGCGGTATCAACAATAACAAACCCATAGCAGATCCCAAAGCCCACCATGTTTTCAAGAAAAAAGGAAAACAAAACGGTGCCCAGGCCTGCCACCATGAGTATCACCACCAGGACGATGGCATACCATGGCTGTTTTAAGAACCTGAATTTGTAAATTTCGGTTTTGCATTGGAGAACAAGCAAATCAAACATAAAACATCACCTCTCCCCACCATTGTACAAAAAAGGCAGGGAAAAGGCAAGGTGTCCGCTAGGCCAGCACCTGGTCCAGGCACCCCTCCACCTCAGGTCCCGGCAGCAGCACCGCCCCCAGGTGCATCTCCCGGGCCAGCTGTACCTTTTCGTGGATGGATTGGGAGGTGTCATAGAGGACAAAGTGGGCCTGTCCTCCGGCGGCCATGTAGGTGTAGTAATGGGCGCACAGCCCACGGTCGTAGAACACCGCCGGCTCCAGCCGCCCCATCTGCTGCTCCAGATGTTGCAAGGAGATGGGGGTGCCCCGGCGCTGGGCAGGGAGAGGGAAGTCCTCCCGCACCCACTCCACCGCCAGGGTGGTGCGGGGCGCCCCGTGGCGCTCCACCGCCTCTTGCAGTCGTCGGCGCAGGGTGCCCGCCGTCACCACCGAGGACACCAGCACCCGGCCCCCTGGGGCGAAGGGGGCGAATTGGGGTGGCACGTCCAGGGTCCACCCCTGGGCCTGACAGTTGCGGTCTAAGATATGGACGATGCGCCCCAGACAGCCCACAGGCGCCCCCTCAAAGTCGCAGACAATGCCGGAGTATCCCCGGTGACGGCACTCCCACAGGATTTGACGACAGCAGGGGATGGGGTCGCCGCTGCCATCGTGGTCCCGGCAGTCCAGCAGCATCACGCCGCCCCGCAGCTGGGGCGGCAGACGCATTCCCAAAAGTTTTGGGCCCGGCCCGATGCGGTAGGCCATGTGGGCGGGGATGGCCTGGGGATGGGAGAGATTGGCGGAGGGATGGGCCGCCAAGAGAACTTGGGTCATGGTAGGTTCCCCCTTGTGAGTGAAGTGGATTTGTGATAACATGTCCGAGGGGCGATCTGAAAAGTCGAAATCCTTGACTTTTCCAGCAATCAATGCCAGCTACTGCGTTAAAAATACTCGGAATCCATCCAGGATTCCTGCGTTTTTTGCCTTGTATCTGTCTGTTGCTTGTGGAAAATTCGTCGATTTCTTATTTTTCAGATACGCCCTATTGGAATCCTATGCTCTTGTTGAGCAGAATAGAAGGTGAGCTATGCCCTTATTTCGCGCCAGCCACGTGGCTGACAACATATATCAATTGACTGGAGAAGCCCTCCAGCGCCGGGGAATTCGGCTGCTGCTGGCCGACCTGGACAACACCCTGGTGCCCTACGGCGTGCCCCTGCCCGACGAGAAGCTAAAGGCGTGGCGGGACGATCTGGCCGCCCACGGGGTCACCCTCTTTGTGCTCTCCAACAACCGCCATGCCCAACGCCCCTCCACCTTTGCCAAGGGGCTGGAGGTGCCCTACATCGGCCACGCCGGGAAGCCCAAGACCCCGTCCTTTTTTAAGGCCATGGAGCAGATGGGGGTGACACTCCAGGAGACTGCCATTGTGGGGGACCAGGTGTTTACCGACGTACTGGGCGGTAACCGGGCGGGGGTGACCACCATTTTGGTCAAGCCCATCCGTCTGGCGGGCAACCCGGGGCGCTATCTGCGCTACGCCGTAGAGGTGCCCTTCCGGCTTCTATCCGCAGGAGGTGAGAAGGTATGAGCGCCAAATTCGGACCTGCGGGCAACGCAGAGAGCTTCCCCTATAAGTCCTCGGTGGACGCCCCCCGGTGGCTGAATGAGCTGGGCCTGGACTGCTACGAGTACCAGTGTGGTAAGGGGGTGCGGGTGAAGGAGGACACCGCCGTGGCGCTGGGTCGGCAAGCCCAGGAGCACGGCATTTCCCTGTCCCTCCATGCCCCCTACTTCATCAACCTGGCAAACCCGGACCCGGAGTCCCAGGAGAAGACCATCGGCTATATCACCTCCAGCTGCCTGGTGGCGGACCAGATGGGAGCCACCCGGGTGGTTATCCACTCTGGGGCTCTTATGAAGCGCACCCGGGAGGAGGCTATGAATATCGCCTTGCCCTTTTTGAAGGAGATCGTGGCGGTGTGCCAGGACCAGGGCTTCGGCCACATCACCCTGTGCCCGGAGACCATGGGCAAGATCAACCAACTAGGCGACCTGGACGAAGTGCTGCGCCTGTGCCAGGTCCACGAGAGCCTCATCCCCTGCGTGGACTTCGGCCACCTGTACGCCCGCTCTCTGGGCAAGGACGAGGGGGCCGAGGCGGTGGAGCGGATGCTCTCCCGCATGGAGTCCGAGCTGGGCACCGACCGGGCCAGCCGCTTCCACAGCCATTTCTCCCACATTGAATTTACCCCCAACGGGGGTGAGAAGTGTCACCGCACCTTCGACGACGACGGCGGCTACGGCCCCGCCTGGGAGCCCCTGGCCCAGGCCGTGGCAGCCCGTGGGTGGAGCCCCACCTTCATCTGCGAGAGTGCGGGCACCCAGGCGGAGGACGCCTTGACCATGAAACGCATTTATCAGAGTTATCTCTGAATCACGGCTCCCTCCGGGAGGGAGCTGTCAGCGCAAGCTGACTGAGGGAGAATGCGGGCGCTTTGCCCTAGATTTTAGATAGAGTTAAGACCTGATCATTCCATATATTCTGCAAAGGAGTGTATTGTTCATGAATCACATCAAGAATATTGCCAAGGAACTGCACAACCTGGGCCTGGACGCCATGCTGGTGACCTCTGAGCCCGGCGAGTTCTATGCCATGGGCTTCCACGGGGAGGGCGTGGCCTTCATCACCCCTCAGGAGTGCTGGTACTACACCGACTCCCGGTACATTGAGGCCGCCAACCAGGAGATCACCGGGGCCCACGTGGACGTGCTGCGCTCCGGCCAGAGCTACCGCCAGCTGGTGATGTCCCTGGTGGCCACCCACAACGTGAAAAAGCTGGGCTTCGAGGACGAGGGCATGAACGTACACCAGTACAAGCTGTGGCAGGAGGCCCTGCCCGGGGTGGAGCTGGTGCCCGCCTCCGACCTTTTGACCCGTCTGCGCATGGTCAAGGACGAGGAGGAGCTGGCCGTCATGCGCCAGGCTCAGCGCATCACCGACGAGGCCTTTACCGAGATTTTGAACTATGTGAAGCCCGGTGTCACCGAGAGCGAAATCGCCGCCCGTCTGACCTACATCATGGCCAGCAAGGGCGCCCAGCGCAACTCCTTCGACCCCATCGTGGCCAGCGGCGCCAACGGCTCCAAGCCCCACGCTGTGCCCGGCCTGTCGGTCATCGAGAAGGGCCAGTTTGTCACCATGGACTTCGGCTGTGTGGTGGGTGGCTACTGCTCCGACATGACCCGTACCGTGGCCGTGGGTGAACCCACCGATGAGATGCGCCTGGTGTATGACACCGTGCTGAAGGCCCAGTTGGCTGGCATTGCCGCTGCCCACGGCGGCGTCACCGGCGATGTGGTGCACAACACCGCCGCCAAGGTGATTGCCGACGCCGGATACGGGGAATACTTCGGACATGGCTTCGGCCACTCCCTGGGCATTGAAATCCACGAGAATCCCCGCTTCTCTCCCTTCTGGACCCAGACCATTCCCTCCGGGGCCACCCTGTCCGCCGAGCCCGGCATCTACCTGCCCGGCAAGTTCGGCGTACGCATTGAGGATGTGCTGTGGCTGACCGACGAGGGCTGCGTGGACATCACCGCTTCCCCCAAGGATTTGATCATTCTGTAAGCAAATCAGACCCACCCAAGAGTTTTCCCATTTCTCTGTGAGAATTGTGGGCCACCCCCCTTGCAAAAAAAGGGGAGATAGGGTATAATACAGTGAATTATACTTTGGATTCCCAAACTTTTATATTGGAGGACGAGACCAATGGCAATGATTACCGCAGGTGATTTCCGCAACGGCGTGACCTTTGAGATGGACGGAAAGGTGATGCAGGTTGTCGAGTTCCAGCACGTCAAGCCCGGTAAGGGCGCCGCTTTCGTGCGTACCAAGATGAAGAACGTCATCACCGGTGCTGTCACCGAGACTTCTTTCAACCCCACTGCTAAGTTCGAGCAGGCCTTCGTGGACCGCAAGGAGATGGAGTACAGCTACAACGATGGCGATCTGTACTACTTCATGGACATGGAGACCTACGACATGCTCCCCGTGAACAAGAGCGTCCTGGGCGACAACTTCAAGTTCGTCAAGGAGAACATGTCCTGCAAGATCATGTCCTACAAGGGCAGCGTGTTCGGCGTGGAGCCCCCCAACTTCGTGGACCTGGAGGTCACCGAGACCGAGCCCGGCATCAAGGGTGACACCGCCACCAACGTCACCAAGCCCGCCACCCTGGAGACTGGCGCTGAGATCAAGGTGCCCCTGTTCATCAACGCTGGCGACCGCATCCGCATCGATACCCGCACTGGCGAGTATATGGAGCGCTGCAAGGGCTAATTTGGCTCAAGGGCTAACTGCCCCACTTCATTCCAACCCATTCAATTTGCACTCTGGAAGGAGATATCATCATGACCATTTCTGAGAAGGTTGCGTATATCCAGGGCATGTTTGACGGCATGGGCCTGGACAAGTCCGAGAGCGGCGAGGCCAAGGTGTTGGCCGAGGTGCTGGACGTCCTGCGTGAGGTCGGCGATCAGCTGGACACCGTGGACGCTACCCTGGACGAGTTTGGTGAGGAGATCGACGCCATTTCTGACGACCTGGCCGACGTGGAGGCCATTGTGGGCGAGGACGACGAGGACGATTGCTGCTGCGATCACGATTTGGACTGCGACGACGATCTGGACGACGAGGACTTCTTCGAGGTGGACTGCCCCAACTGCGGGGAGCGCCTGGTGATTGACCACGAAGTGCTGGAGGCCGGCGTCATCGACTGCCCCAAGTGCGGCCAGAAGTTCGCTCTGGACTTTGAGGGCGAGGACGACGAGTGCGGCTGCGGCTGTGACTGCGGTTGCGATCACGACCACGAGTAAGTGGAAGGACGTCTGCCCAATCATGTGAGACATCATACCGCCTGTGTCCCCACGGACACAGGCGGTATGTCTTTATGAGAATGCGCAGAAGGGGGAAGTTCCATGAATGCCACCAAACAGACGCTGTCGGCATCCCTAAAGCGGTGGATGCTGAAAAAGCCATTGGATAAAATTACGATACAGGACTTGACAAGCGACTGCGGCATGAGCCGTATGGCGTTTTACTACCACTTTAAAGACATCTACGACCTGGTGGAGTGGACCTGTGTGGAGGACGCCACCCGGGCCCTACAGGGGAAAAAGACCTACGACACCTGGCAGGAGGGGCTGATCCAGATTTTTGAAGCGGTGTTGGAGAACCGCCCCTTTGTGCTCAACGCCTACCGCTGCATCAGCCGGGAGCGCATGGAGCGCTACCTGTTCCAGCTCACCTATGGCCTGATTCGGGGCGTGGTGGATGAAAAAAGCCAGGGACTGGGGATTTCCGAAGAGGATAAGACGTTCATTGCGGATTTCTATAAGTACAGCTTTGTGGGGATTATGCTGGACTGGATTCAGAAGGGCATGGGGGAGGATTACCACACCTTGGCCCATCGAATTAGCCTCACGGTGCAGGGGAATGTGGCTCACTCCATCGCCAATTTTTCAGACCTACACAGGGGAGATAATTAACTTTACAGATGAGGGCGAATGATAAAATTTTTATCATTCGCCCTCATCTGTTTATGGTTTTTTCCTGGGTACAGGGGTAGGATAACACCATCAAGTAGACCTGCCGTAGAAGCGGTAATGATAGAAAGGTGGTTATCCTCTATGGATCGAAAGCAGATTGCAGCCCTCACCGCCGCCGCAGCTGGACTGGCTGGCACAGGCGCGGCGGTGTTTTTCACCAAGAAAAAGCAGGCGGCCAAGCAGGGCCAGCTCCAGGCCCAGCAGGAGTACCGGAACACCGAGCTGGGAAAACAGAAGAAAAACAGCAAGGGCATCTACTATACCAAGGGCAACTATGAGGCCTTTGCCCGCCCGGAAAAGCCCCAGGGCGTGGACGAGAAGCACGCCTATCTGGTGGGCAGCGGTCTGGCCTCTCTGGCGGCGGCCTGTTTCCTGGTGCGAGACGGCCAGATGAAGGGGGACCACATCCACATCCTGGAGGCCATGGACGTGGCGGGAGGCGCCTGCGACGGCATTTTTGACCCCAGCCGTGGCTATGTCATGCGGGGCGGCCGGGAGATGGAGGACCACTTCGAGTGCCTGTGGGACCTGTTCCGCTCCATTCCCTCCTTGGAGAAGCCCGGGGCCTCGGTGCTGGACGAGTTTTACTGGCTCAATAAGCACGACCCCAACTACTCTCTGTGCCGTGCCACTGTCAACCGGGGCCAGGACGCCCACACCGACGGGCAGTTCCGGCTCAGCCAGGAGGGATGCATGGAGATCGTCAAGCTGTTTTTGACCCCCGACGAGGACTTGTACGACAAGACCATCGAGGATGTGTTTGACGACGAGGTGTTTGAGTCCACCTTCTGGCTGTATTGGCGCACCATGTTCGCCTTTGAAAACTGGCACAGCGCTCTGGAGATGAAGCTGTATTTCCAGCGGTTCATCCACCACATTGCGGGCCTGCCCGATTTCAGCGCCCTGAAGTTTACCCGCTACAACCAGTACGAATCCCTCATTCTTCCCATGCAGAAGTATCTGGAGGATGCCGGGGTGGACTTCCAGTTCGGCACCGAAGTGACCAACGTGCTCTTTGACATCAAGCAGGGCCGCAAGGTGGCCACCGCCATCGAGTGCAAGGTCAAGGGGGTGGAGAAGGGCATTGTGCTCACCGAGCAGGACCTGGTGTTTGTCACCAACGGCTCCTGTACCGAGGGCACCATCTACGGCGACCAGGACCACGCCCCCAATGGGGACGCTCTGGTGCGCACCAGCGGCTGCTGGAACCTGTGGAAGAACATCGCCCGGCAGGACCCCGCCTTTGGCCGCCCGGAGAAGTTCTGCTCCGACGTGTCCAAGACCAATTGGGAGTCCGCCACCATCACCACCCTGGATGACAAGATTCTCCCCTATATCACCAACATCTGCAAGCGGGACCCCCGGACCGGCAATGTGGTCACCGGCGGTATCGTCAGCTGCCAGGACTCCAAGTGGCTGCTGAGCTGGACCATCAACCGTCAGGGCCAGTTCCGGGAGCAGGAGCCGGAGAAGGTGTGCGTGTGGGTGTACGGCCTGTTCACCGATGTGCCCGGCGACTACGTGAAAAAGCCCATGAAGGAGTGCACCGGACAGGAGATCACCCAGGAGTGGCTGTACCATCTGGGGGTGCCTGTGGAGCAGATTGAGGATCTGGCCTGCAATAGTGCTGTGTGCGTGCCCACCATGATGCCCTATATCACCGCCTTCTTCATGCCTCGGGCCGCAGGGGATCGCCCCGACGTTATCCCCGACGGCTGTGTCAACTTCGCCTTCTTGGGCCAGTTTGCCCAGACTCCCCGGGACACGGTGTTTACCACCGAGTATTCCGTGCGCACCGCCATGGAGGCCGTGTATGGCCTGCTGGGCGTGGACCGTGGCGTGCCCGAAGTGTGGGGCAGCGTGTATGACGTGCGGGAGCTGCTGGAGAGCTCGGTGCGCCTGATGGACGGCAAGTCTCCTCTGGAGCTGGAGCTGCCCGGCCCCGTGAACCTGCTGAAAAAGCCGCTGCTCAAGGCGGTGAAGGGGACGGTGATCGAAAAGGTGCTGCGAGATCACGGCGTCCTGAAAGAGGGAATGTAAGACCCAATTGACCCCACAATAACATAGACTGGACAACCTACGTTCGGCTGTCCAGTCTATTTTTGTTGTGAAGTGAGGGATAAATTATTGCTCTGCGCCTTTTTCACCCATTAGCCAGTTCACCGATACACCCAGCACCCGGGAAAATATCATCAACTCGTAGTCTGTGATGAATCGATCTCCCGTCTCGATTTTGCTGATGGCTTCCCGCTCTATGGTGACGCCATTGACCTGCATGCGAGCGGCCAAATCGGCTTGGGAGAGGCGCATGGCAGTTCTGGCCTGATGAATCCGATCTCCGGAAATGTTTTTCTTTCCCCCAAAGTCGTAGATTTTCAAGGCATCACCTCCTACAATAAAGTTACGGTTTAAGGCGCGGCAGCCAGCCGCGTCTTTTTCCATCTCAAAGCTGAAGCTGTTAGAATGAGAGAGTAAATGGCCTGACATGGTTCACCATGGGCCAACACGCCCGGCTTGGAGTCCGTCAGCCGCCTCTCTCGTTCGCAGCATTCGATTTGCGCAGGTTGTACCACCGTTTTCGGTGCGTTCGCGTCACTTAGGAGATTGAACAAGCAATGAGTAAAGGGTGGAACGCCATATCCAATCAGAAGGAGGATCAAAATGAACGCAGTTGGGATTGATGTTTCAAAGGGAAAAAGTATGGTAGCTGCCCTACGTCCAATGGGTGAAGTGGCATTTCTGCCACGGGAATTTCTCCATACCGAAGTGGGCTTGGAGCAGATGGCTTACGCCATCATCGCATTAGGTGAAGATACCCGCGTGGTGATGGAAGCTACAGGTCGTTACCACGAACCGGTAGCGGCAGCACTGCATGAGTATGGGATCTATGTCTGTGTCCTGAATCCGCTGTTCATCAAGCAGAGTGGCGGCGGCTCCATACGCAAGGTTAAGACTGATAAGGCTGACGCCATGAAGATCGCGAAGTATGGCCTTGACAACTGGACGAATCTGCGGGAATATACCCCCATGGACACGGTAAGACAACAACTGAAGCTGTGCAGCCGCCAGTACAATCTCTACATGAAAACAGTGGTGTCGCTGCAAAACAACCTCATTTCCCTCACTGACAAGACGTTTCCCGGCGTGAACGAGCTGTTCTCCAGCCCGGAGCGTGCCGACGGCCACCAGAAATGGGTGGACTTTATCATGACCTTCTGGCACTGTGATTGCATCTGCCGTGTCAGCGAAAAGGCATTTACCGAGCGTTACCAGAAGTGGTGCAAACGCAAAAGCTACCATTTCAGTACAGAGAAAGCTTCAGACCTCTACGCCTGCAGCTGCGGCCATTTCACTACGCTACCGAAAAACGAGAACACAAAGCTACTCATCGTTACAGCCGCACAGCAGCTTCTTGCAGGCAAGGCCACACTGGCTGCTTTGCGGGCGGAAATGACGCGGCTGGCATCCAAACTTCCAGAATACGAAACCGTGTGCGCCATGTACGGCGTTGGGGAAATAACTGCCGCACAGCTCATGGCCGAAATCGGAGATGTGCGCCGTTTTCCGCGCCGCAGCTCCATTGTGGGCTTTGCGGGCGTCGATCCAGGTGTGGATGAATCCGGCAAACACAGCGCCAAGAGCGTTCCCACCACAAAGCGAGGCTCACCATATTTGCGCAAAACACTCTACCAAATTGTCTGTACATACCTGAAAAAGTCTCCAGCAGATGAACCGGTGTACCAGTTTCTCGATAAGAAACGCGCAGAGGGCAAGCCCTACTTCGTCTACATGACCGCCGCTCAGAACAAGTTTCTGCGCATCTACTACGCTCGTGTGAAGGAATGCTTGGAGACCTTTGATACAGAAACTGCCGCGCGAACGTAATCTTTAGCAACTGAATTTCACCCTGGTCGGCGAGGTGTTTTCTCTCCGGCTTGGTTTGTTATACCATTTTTTAGCCTTGCAAAATTTGCGGGGCTTTTTCATTTTAGGGCTTGACTTTTATTTGCAGGACTCCAAGTTGCCTTGACAATACCACTCTTTTTCGTATATTATGTAATAAAGATTTACAACTTATAAATAAATCTCACAAAAAGAGGGAAAGACTCACATGGAAGCCACAGAAAAACGTAGTAAAACCTGCTGCTTTTCGGGACACAGGGAGCTGCCAGCAGAGAAAGTGCAGCAGCTGGCAGCGGAGATTGAGAAGGCGGTCAGGAGACTGATTACAAAGCATGGTGTCTGTTATTTTGGCGTGGGAGGCGCAATTGGTTTTGATACACTCGTGGCAAAAGTTTTGTTTCGAATGCGAAAGAGCGAATTTCCCCAGATCAAAGTAATTTTAGTGTATCCATTTGACGGCTATACCAGGTGGTGGACACGGGAATAAAAACGAGAGTACCGGATGTTACTCCCGAAATATGATAAGGTGGTGTGCGTGGTAGACCAAGGTGGGAAAGAGGCGTATCTTTTGAGAAACCGTCACCTGGTAGAAGGGTCAAGCTATTGTATTTACTATTGCACTCGGAAAGAGGGCGGTACTGCCTATACGGTGTCATATGCAAAAGCCAGAGGATTGCATATGGTTGGTTTGCGTGTATGAGAGAAAAGAAAATATCCCCGCAGGTGGATTGATACACCTGCGGGGATATTGTTGTTATGTGGGAAATTACTCGCTTCTCAGCGCTTCCACCGGGTCCTTCTTGGCGGCCAGACGGGCGGGAATCAGTCCGGCCAGGATGGTGAGGATGGCGCTGATGGCCACCAGGATGGCCCCGCCTACTGGGGGCAGAGCGGCGGAGAGCTCGGTGAGCCCGGTGACGGCGTGGATGGCGGCGTTGATGGGGATGTTCAGCAGCAACGTCACCACAATGCCCAGCACACCGGCCCCCAGACCCACAATGAGGGTCTCAGCGTTGAACACCCGGGAGACGTCCTTTTTGGAGGCGCCCACGGCCCGGAGAATGCCGATCTCCTTGGTGCGCTCCAGCACCGAGATATAGGTGATGATGCCGATCATGATGGAGGACACCACCAGAGAGATGGACACAAAGCCGATGAGCAGATAGCTCACCCCACTGATGATATCGGTGATGGAGCTCATGAGCAGGGCCACATAGTCGGTGTAGCTGATCTGGTCCTCCTCGGCCACCTGCTGGTTGTAGGCGGTGATGAGGTCAGCAATCTTGTCCTTCTCCTTAAAGGTATCCGCATAGAGGCTGATGGAGGAGGGGGACTCCAGGTCGATATAGCCCATCAAGTCCAGATTGTCCTGGTAGGTGGAGTCGGAGTGGGTGGGGGGCATATAGTTGTCGTAGAGGTAGACAAACTGCTCCAGGCTCAGTCCTTGGTCATTGGGCCCCTGCTCCACGGCCTGGGCCAGCATGGCAGACAGCTGGGCGGCGGGAAGGGCAGAGAGTTGCTGCTGCACCGCTGCGGCGTACTGCTCCTTGATCTGGGCGGCCATGGCCTCCTCCACCTGGGCGAACAGCTCCTCGTCGTTCATGCCTGCGATATACTCGTCCAGGGTGGCGGCGTCCACCCCCATCTGGGCGGCATACTCCTGGGAGATCATCTTCTCAATGTCCTCCCGGGTGATGTTGGCCATCTGGGCATCCACGGTGTCGTCCACATACTGCTGGCTGGGCTGGCTCATGCCGTCCACGTAGGCCTCTGCCTGGGTCTGGGCGTCCAGGGTGAGCAGGTACTCCCCGATGGCCTGTGCCTTCTCCTGGTCGGTGGGCTCGGTGTCTCCCTCCTGGCGGAAGGGCAGGTTGGTGATGACATCGGTGTCGGGGTTGGCCAGCTGGTCTTTCACTAACTGAGAGTCGGCGGTGTGGTCAATGGCATACTGGGTCAGGGCGTTGGTGTAGCCCAGAGAGCCGGACATCATGCCGCCGCTGCTGCCCGACCGGGCCACGCCTACCACTTGCAGCGTAATTCCGGTCTGATTGCTGTTGTAGAGCATCTCCAGCCCGGTCTGGGTGGCGGACAGGTCGGTGTAGGTGTTGGTGTTGGCGTCGTACTGGTAGCGCTCGTAGGGCAGCAGCAGCTTGAACTGGGTCTGACACAGCTCCTCGTAGCTCCAGCTCTGGTCCTCCACCTCCACCTCTTCGCCGGCCTGGAGGGCAGACAGAGTTTCGTTCATCTCGTCCACGGACACCAGGCCCAGGGCATAGAGCATCAGGTCGGAGACCTGGTTGTTGTCGTCCACAAAGAGGATGACCTGGTTGTACTCCTCCGGCCAGTGGCCGTAGAGCAGCTCGTGCTGGTCCAGCACCTGGGAGGAGACCAGCTGGCCGTCCTCGCCGGGCAGCAGCTCCTGCCACACGTCGAAGCTCTCATACATGGAGCCCATGGAGTTGAAGTAGTCGGTGTAGTCACCGCCGTACAGAGAGCCCATGGCGGTCTCCATGGCGGACATGACATCACTTTTCACCACTTTGCCGTCGGGGTCTTTGTTGTAGATGTCAAACTTGAAATCATAGCCGTAGTACACCTGGGCCAGGTCGGTGATACCGCCGCCCCCCTCTTCCAGATATTCCTTGAAGGCTTTCAGGTTGTTGGTGACGGTCTCAGCGTTCATCATAGAGTCCATCATGTCGTACATGACGTTGGACACATACACCCGGTCCTCTTCCCGGGGCGCGCCGCTGTCCTCCTCGTCGCTGACCCCCATCAGAGAGGTGAGCATGGAAGTCATGTCCACGCTCTCGGCCTCAATGGTGATGGGGTAGCTGGTGAGGGTGTCCTGCTGCACCTTGGTGATATAGGTGTTGATGCCCGAGGACAGGGAGAGGATGAGGGCGATGCCGATGATGCCGATGGACCCGGCAAAGGCGGTGAGGAAGGTGCGCCCCTTCTTGGTCATCAGGTTGTTGAGAGACAGGGACAGGGCGGTGGGGAAGGACATGGAGGTCTTTTTCCCCGCCTTGGCCTCCTTGCCGGTGAGGGCGGGGGCGTCCTCCTGGCTCTCATAGGGGTTGGAATCGGCGATGACCTCGCCGTCTTTCAGCTGGATGATGCGGGTGGAGTAGGCCTGGGCCAGCTCCGGGTTGTGGGTCACCATGATGACCAGGCGGTCACGGGCCACCTCCCGCAGCAGGTCCATCACCTGTACCGAGGTCTCACTGTCCAGAGCGCCGGTGGGCTCGTCAGCCAGGAGAATGTCCGGGTTGTTGATGAGGGCCCGGGCAATGGCCACTCGCTGCATCTGGCCGCCGGAGAGCTGGTTGGGCCGCTTGTGCATGTGGTCGGTGAGTCCCACCTGCTCCAGGGCCTCCTTGGCCCGGCGGTGCCGCTCGGCCTTGGACACCCCGGACAGGGTGAGGGCCAGCTCCACGTTGGCCAGGATGGTCTGGTGGGGAATGAGGTTGTAGCTTTGGAAGACAAAGCCCACGGAGTGGTTGCGGTAGGTGTCCCAATCGCTGTCCGTGTACTCACGGGTGGAGCGGCCATTGATGATGAGGTCGCCGCTGGTGTACCGGTCCAGCCCGCCGATGATGTTCAGCGTGGTGGTCTTGCCGCAGCCGGAGGGGCCGAGGATGGAGACGAATTCATTGTCCCGAAACTCCAGGCTTACCCCCCGCAGGGCGTCCACAGACAGGTCGCCTACGGTGTAGGTTTTGCGGATGTTGGTTAGCTTGAGCATAGAAGCCTCCTTGTTGTTATCGCTTCTTGCCGCTGGACAGGGCAAATCCAAATACGGTGCCGCACAGGCCGCCGATGATGTGGGTCAGTTGGGAGATGTTGTCCTGGACAAAAATGCCGTTCCAGATCTCGTCCCCCAGGTAGAACACCGCCACCAAAATGAGGGTGGTGGGGATGGTGCCGTTGCGCACCCCGCCGAAGGAGGAGAGGAGGATCATCATAAACACGATGCCCGAGGCACCCAGCAGGGCGGTGCCGGGGAAGAAGAAGAACTGTACCAGCCCGGAAATCACCGCCGTGACCAGAATGGCGCACAGCACATTCCAGCTGCCAAATCGGTCTTCCAGGTTGGGGCCCAGCACCAGAATGAGCACCATATTGCCGATGTAGTGGGCGTAGCCGCTGTGACCCAGCACGTGGCCGAAGAACCGCACCCAGGCCAGAGGATCAGCCAGGGAACAGTGGTAGACGGAAAAGAGATGGGCATTGGTCCAGCCGTCGGTGACGCCGTTGAGAATCAGCGCAATCAGGGACAGCAGGGCAAAGGTGATGGTGACCGGGGCGTTGTAGGAAATCTTTAAGGTGGGTCGTTTCATAAAAATACCTCTTGTGTGTTTGGGAGCAGGGCGGCCATGTCCTCCGGCAGGGGCTGGGTGAAGGCCAGGTACTCTCCTGTGATGGGATGGGTGAAGCTGAGCTGATGGGAGTGGAGGGCGGGCCGGGCAATCTTCTCCGGCTGCTCGGTGCCATAGAGAAAATCCCCGGTGAGGGGACAGCCCAGGTGTGCCATGTGCACCCGAATCTGGTGGGTGCGCCCGGTGTCCAGTTGTAGCTCCACCAGGCTCCCGCCATCCCATGATTGTAACACCCGGTAGTGGGTGCGGGCGCTCTGGCCGTCCGGACACACCGCCCGGGCCCGGGAATCTGGGGCCAGACCGATGGGGGCGTCCACCGTGCCCGAGGGGGCGGGGGGCTGGCCGTCGCAGATGGCCAGATAGACCCGGCGGAAGGCCTCGGTGTGGAGCTGCTGCTTTAATTGCTCTTGGGCGTGGGGGTGCTTAGCCACCACCAACAGCCCCGAAGTGCCCTTGTCCAGCCGATGGACGGGGTGGAAGTCGCAGTCCTGCCCGGTTTGCTGGTAGTGGTACATGAGAAAGTTGCCCAGGGTGTCGGCAAAATGGCCGTGGCTGGGGTGTACCAGCAGGCCGGGGGGCTTGTTGACCACCACCACGTCCTCATCCTCCCAAATAAGGTCCAGAGGCCCAGGGGTGGGCACAGTGCCGGAAGTGGGGGCCGGGTCGGTCAGGCGCACCGACAGCACTTCCCCCGCCTGGACCCGGTATCGCACAGTGACCCGCTGGCCGTCCACCATGATGCCGTCGGAGAGCCATTTGATGCGCCGCAGCACCGTCCCGGACAGGTGCAGGTGCCGCCGCAATATGGTGTTGACCTCCAGGCCCACCAGGTCCCCTTGAATGGGAACGCGCAGATATCTGGCAGCCATGCAATACCTCCCCAGTATAATGTTCAATACAGTAGTATAATCTTCCTGGACCGCTCCGTCAAGAATTGCTGGCTAAAATGCCAGAAAATGGTGAAAATCCGTCATGACCTTGGAAAAACTGTGCAACAATTGCTTCATTTTTTGGCTGTGTCAACGATATTTTCTTCTTTTATGCAAGTTTGAACATTAGGTATTGCAAAAATGGCGGTTGGGGTGTACAATACAGTAGCAAGCTAAATTACACACTTTCAAAATAGAAAGGATGTTGGCAAACATGTCTCTGAATAACGCTTATCTGAAGTCCGTCATGGAGGGCCTGAAGGCCCGCAACGGTCATGAGAAGGAGTTCCTCCAGGCTGTGGAGGAAGTTTTGGAGTCCCTGGAGCCCGTGGTGGAGGCCGATCCCCGCTACGAGCAGCAGAACATTGTGGGCCGTATGGTGGAGCCTGAGCGGGCCATTCTCTTCCGGGTGCCCTGGGTGGACGACAACGGCGTGGTGCAGGTCAACCGCGGCTACCGTGTCCAGTTCAACTCCGCCATTGGTCCCTACAAGGGCGGTCTGCGTCTGCACCCCACCGTCACCCTGTCTGTCATCAAGTTCCTGGGCTTTGAGCAGGTCTTCAAGAATGCTCTGACCACTCTGCCCATGGGCGGCGGCAAGGGCGGCTCTGACTTCGACCCCAAGGGCAAGAGCGACGGGGAGATCATGCGTTTCTGCCAGTCCTTTATGAATGAGTTGTACCGCCACATCGGCCCTGACACCGACGTGCCCGCCGGCGACATCGGTGTGGGCGCCCGTGAGATCGGCTATCTCTTCGGCCAGTACAAGAAGCTGCGCAACGAGTGGACCGGCGTGCTCACCGGCAAGAGCCTGTCCTATGGCGGCTCTCTGGCCCGTACCGAGGCCACCGGTTTCGGTCTGTGCTACTTCGCCGATGCTCAGCTCCACGACAACGGCCAGTCCTTCGAGGGCAAGCGGGTGGTGATCTCCGGCTCCGGCAACGTGGCCATCTACGCCAACCAGAAGTGCACCACTCTGGGCGGCAAGGTCATCGCCATGTCCGACTCCAATGGTTACATTGTAGACGAGAACGGCATTGATTATAAGGTCATCCAGGAGATCAAGGAGGTCAAGCGCGCCCGCATCAAGACCTACCTGGACTACGTCCCCACCGCCAAGTACGTGGAGGGCTGCTCCGGCATCTGGACCGTGCCCTGCGACATCGCTCTGCCCTGCGCCACCCAGAACGAGCTGGACGAGGAGGCCGCCAAGGCCCTCATCGCCAACGGCTGCATCGGTGTGTTTGAGGGCGCTAACATGCCCTGCACCCCCGAGGCCATTTCCGCCATCAAGGGCGCTGGCCTGATGTTCTCCCCCGCCAAGGCTTCCAACGCTGGCGGCGTGGCCACCTCCGGTCTGGAGATGAGCCAGAACTCCGGCCGTATCAGTTGGACCTTCGAGGAAGTGGACAGCAAGCTCAAGGGCATCATGGAGGGCATTTACAAGGCCTGCGCCGATGCCGCCGAGAAGTACGGCATGAAGGGCGACATCCAGGCCGGTGCCAACATTGCCGGATTCCTGAAAGTGGCTGACGCCATGCTGTGGCAGGGTATTTGCTAAAGCTTGATTTGAAAGGCTGAGAGCCTTTCAAATCAGGGGGATTGCATGGTGGCTGAGGCTCGATTTCTAGCGAAAAAGTCACCTCATCCACCATGAGAAGTGTTATTTTCCCGGCACATGTCCGTGAAAATAACGAGATTCCAATGATTCCGCCGCCTGCGGGCGACGGAACTCTGCGAGGCTTTTTACAAGCAGAAACAGTAGCCCCGTCTGGTGTGTAACGCACCGGGCGGGGCTTGTTTGTTTTCGCTCTTCATGGTACAATATGGTCAACCTGAACAAAGGAGGGAGAGCCATGAGCGAGACCTATTGTGGAAAGAGCTGTCAAACCTGCGGCTATCGGGCGGAGACCAGATGCCGGGGCTGCCTGGAGGAGGCCAGCCGGGAGTGCAAGTTAGCCCTGTGCTGTCGCCAGAAGGGGCACAAGACCTGTGCCAGCTGTACCTACAACACCCAATGCGGCATGTATCGGGGGAGAGACACCGCACCTCAGTTCCGTTTGGCGCAGAAACAAGCGGTGCTGGAGTACCAGCAGAGCTTGCGGGAAAAGGGCACGGTGATGACTAAATGGCTGTGGGTGCTGTTCTGGCTGTTTGTGCCCAGCACCATTGCAAGCATCCTGATGGAATGGGTGCCTCCCCTTCAAACGGTGGGAGTCGTGGTGTCGCTGCTGTGCTCCATCGTGTATGGCGTGGTCCTGTTGCAGTTGGCCTCTCAGGAACAGAGCTACCGGACGGCGGGCATTCTGACGCTCATCGTGGCCCTGGTGAACATTCCCGTCCTGTTCATTAGAAATGACATAGTAGCGGGAATGATTGTGGCGATTTTTGCCGTTGTGGACTTGATCAGTTGCTACTATGAGTTTAACGCCCACGCCAACGTATTGGAGGGGGTGGACAATCTACTCAGCGAGCAGTGGAGAAAGCTGTGGAAGTGGATGCTGGGAGCCACCATTGCCATGGTGGTGGGGGCTGTATTGGTCATCATCGTCATTGGCGTTCTGGTGGCGTTGGCGGCGGCCATTGCCATCCTGGTCATCAGCATTCTCAAGCTGGTGTATCTCTACCGCACGGCTCAGACCTTCCAATTCCTGTCCAGATGAAGCAATAGAACCAAGGGGCCGTTGCAGATCACATCTGCAACGGCCCCTTTTTGAATGCCTTTTGGCGAAATTAAACCCCTGGTTCTACCAGGGGTAGATAAA
>NHCFR00700__coassemble_1221_pt1 | contig 23000 bp, 12 predicted proteins | sample NHCFR00700__metabat2_low_PE_012 | metagenome-assembled genome bin NHCFR00700 | reverse complement strand
GGAGACTTCATATTATATGGATGGACGAAAATTTTGCTGTCGGATTTTGTTTTATGTGCTGGGCCTGTTTGTCATGGCCTTTGGGGTCACCTTCGCGGCCAATTCCAACCTGGGAATGTCGCCGGTAAACTCCATTCCCGCCGTACTCAGTGCCATCACCAACATCGAGATGGGCACCTGTGTGATTATCATTTTCTCCCTGTTTATTGTGGCACAAATTCTCATCAAGCGGCGACAGTTTCGCCTCATTGACCTGACACAGCTGATTTTCTCCACCATCTTCGGCTTTTTCGTGGACTTCACTAACTTTCTTATGGGCGGCATTTGTCTGCCCACTGTGGCAGGGCGTGTCGTCATGATGCTCATCAGCCTGGTGCTCATCGCCATTGGCGTGTCCGCCTATGTGGCCACCGATCTCATCAACATGCCCATGGAGGGCATGACCCTGGCCATCACTCAAGCCGTGAAGGACAAGACCTTCCGCCAGGTCAAGGTGGTGGTGGACACCGCCACCGTGGTCATCGCTCTGGTGCTGTCTCTGGTATTTATGGGTGTGATTCAGCTCAATCAGGGCATCACAGGCTATCCCACCATCCTAGTCTTTGTGGGCACCATCGTCAGCGCCGTGGGCGTGGGGACCGTCATGGGTCCCGTTCAGAAGGTAGTCCTCCCTCCCATCCGCCGCATCTGCTTCGGCCCCTCGGCCCAGGTGGCCCAATAATTGCAACAAATGCCCCGAGAGGCTTGAAGCCTCTCGGGGCATTTGTTATCCGTTGACCTCAGCAGGCACCAAGCGGGCATGCAGGACAAAACGAGCATTTTCAAAGGCGGAGCTACAGGTGGACAGGGTGACAATCCGGTCCTCCTCCCGCAGCTGCACATCGGTGGTAAAGGCAGAACGGCCCTGGATATCCTCCAGCCAGCTGGTAAAGCTACCCTCCTCGGTGAAGTTCAGCTGCCAGGCGTTGGTGTCCACGCTGCTGACATAGCCGGAGAAGAATTGCAGCAGATAGGTCTGGTCCGGGGTCATCAGGTAGCCCACCGTGTGCTCCTCATAGAAGCTCTGGTCGGCATAGTGGCGCAGGTCGTTGAACATGGTCTTGTTGTTCATCTGGTGGCCGTAGATGATGGTATGGGGATCGGTGAGGTCTGCCTCGTTGCGGTAGTCCATGAAAATGGCGCCCGCACTGTTCCACTTACCGGTGAACAGGCGGTTGAGGTAGTACTCGTTGTCCGAACCATGCACCACAGGATAGTTGACATGGGTGCCGGGAATGTAAATCCAGGCCATCACATCCGGGTTGATCCCCTTCAAGGAATTAAAATCCACCACCGGGAACTGATTCAAATTCTCGGTAGCCTGGGGGGCCGGAGTGCCATCCGGGTTCTCTTCCTCGCCGGACTCGGAGGGAAGCACAGGCAGCTCGCTGGGGATGCTCACAAACTGCTCCAGCTCTCCATAGGCGTCCTCGCCCTCCCTGTACTCTGACATGATGCTCCAAATCTTATACCCTGACACCGCCATCACAACAATGAGGATGGCGCAGATAATTCGATACAACCACTTCATGCGTACCCTTCTTTCCCTGTGGTAAAATTGAACGTATTTACCATACCATAACTATAGGCAAATTTCAATGCTGTGTCACACCACAATCTCCACCCGGCTGCCGCCGGTGCGGTCCTTGCGCACCACGATCTGCTTGTCGATTTTCTCCTTGAGCTCGGACACATGGGAGATGATTCCCACCAGGCGGTTGCCCTGGGCCAAATCTCCCAGCGCCCCCATGGCCTTGCTCAGGGATTCCTCGTCCAGGGAGCCAAAGCCCTCGTCCACGAACATGGTATCCAGGCGGATGCCTCCGGCGGAGGACTGGATTTCATCGGACAGCCCCAGAGCCAAAGCCAAAGAGGCCTGGAAGGACTCGCCCCCAGACAGGGACTTGACGCTGCGCTCGGTGCCGTTGTAGTGGTCGATGACGTCCATCTCCAAGCCGCTCTGGCCCCGGCTGCCCGCCGCCTCCCGGCGGCGCTTTAGCTCGTACTGGCCCCCGGTCATCACCAGCAGCCGCAGGTTAGCTCTGCGTAGGATGCGGTCAAAGAAGGTCATCTGCACATAGGTTTCCAGGGCGATTTTCTCCTTCCCGGGCAAGGTGCCGTTGACGGTGTTGGAGAGCGCACGTACCCAGGTATACCGCTGCTCCAGCTGGGTGAGCTGGGCGGTCTTTCCCTGGATTTGTTCCAAGGCAGTGCGGTTGGTAGTAAGGCGGGTGTGGAGCTCGCGCTGAATAGCAGTCAACTGGGCACGCCGCAGGGTCAGCTCCTGGCTGCGGGCCCGCTGGGCCACCAAGTCCACCGGCTGGCTCTGCTCCACCAGGTGGGTCAGCTGCTTCACCGCCTCCTCTGCCCCGGTCAGGGCCAGTTGGGCGGCATTGGCCCGCCGCTGAGCCTGAGTTTGAGCCTCCTCCAGCCGCTGGAGCTTCCCTTTCAGGTCACTCTGCTCCTGTCTGGCCTGTTCCGCCTGAGGGTAGCGCAGCTGCCCTTCCAGGGTGTGAATCTGCCCCTGCAGCTCTTCCCGCCGGCTGTTTGCTCCTGCCAGCTGCTCCCGAGCAGAAGCTATGGCCTGCTCCAGCTCTCCTAGCCGCTGCTCTTGCTGGGGAATTTGAGTGTCCAGCTGTCGCTTGCGCGCCAAGGCAGCCTCCACCTGGCGCAGCTGTCCCCTCACCTGGTCCAATGCCTCCTGGGCTTTCCTCTGGGCCTCCTGGATGGATTGGGCCACCTGGTCCAAAGGCTGGTCTGCCTCCTGCTCTGGCAGCACGTGGGCCATTTGACTTCGCAGACGCCCCTCCCGCTCCTCGAGAGCTGTACGGGCCTTTCCCGCCTCCACACTCCGGGTGCTGGCGGTCTGCTGGGCCGTCTCCCAGGCCTGCTTGGCCCGGTTCAACTCCTCCTCCGCGGGGGCTCCCGGGGAGAGTTGGGCAGGGGTGGGGTGGGTCAGGGACCCACACACGGGACAGGGCTGGCCGTCTGCCAGCTTCTGGGCTAAAATTCCCGCCTGTTCGTCCAAAAAGGCCTGGTTTTTCCCGGTATAGTCCTCCTGGGCCGCCTGAGCCTTCTGCCGGGCCACACCATAGCGTTTCTGGGCATTCTCCAAGTCCACACGGGCCTGACGGCACCCTGCCAGCAGGGTGCTTAATTCCTCCAGACGCTGGCTCTGTTCCTGGGCCCGGGTCTGCTGTCCCAGTATCCGCTCCCGCTGGGCTCCTGCCTCTTCCAGGCCCGCCCGCTCCTGCCGCCAGAGTTCCAGCTCCTTTTCCCGCCGCCGCTGCTCGTTCTCCTGCTCCTCCAGCCAGGTGCTCTGCCGCTGGATGTTCTGGGTTTGAGCGGCAAAATTCTGGCGTAGCTGGTCCAGCTCCTGATACCGGGGCAGCTCCGCCTCCAGGTCCGCCAGCTGAGCCCGCAGCACTTCCAACTGGGATACCTGTGCCGTCTGGGCCTCCAGCTGCTGTTGCGCCGCCTCCCACTGGGCGGCGCAGGTCTCCCGCCGGACTTGCGCCTCCTCCAGCTGGCTTTGGGCCTTTTCTAACTCCTCCGCCTTGGCCAGCAAAGCGGTGACAGCCTTCCACTCTCCGTCCAACTGTTCCAGCTCTTCATCGCACTGGGTGTCCCGCTCTCGGTCCTGCTCCAAGAGGGCCTCCAGAAGTTCCACCATCTCCTGGATGGGCAGCTCTCCCGCCCAGGCCCGCTCCCACTGGGGGTACATCGGGTCCTCCTGGGGGCAGAGCACCCCGTCGATGTACTGCTTGACGCTGGCTCGAGCCGCCTCACACTGTCTCTGTAGGGCGCTGCTCTCGCTTTTCACCTTTTCCTGGAACACCATATACCCTCGGGTGGGGAAAAGCTTGCGGAAAATCTCCTGCCGGCTGCGGGTGTCTGCCAACAGCAGCTTGAGAAAGTCCCCCTGGGCGATCATGGCGATCTGGGCAAACTGGCTGCGGTCCAGTCCGATGATGTTCACAATTTCCCCGGTGACCTCCCGGGTCTTGGTGACCAGTCGGCCATCGGGAAGGTGCAGCTCCGCCTCCGCCCGCTGGAGGGTGGTGCCGCCCCCTCGCTTGGCGGGGCGCTCATACTCCGGGGAGCGCCGGACGGTGTAGCGTTTCCCACCGTAGGAAAACACCAGCTCCACCCAGGTGGGGGTGTCCGGCTGGGCGTACTTGGAGCGGAACATGGAGGCGTCCCGGTTGTCCCCGCTGGGCTCCCCATACAACGCATAGGTGATGGCGTCAAAGATGGTGGTCTTCCCCGCCCCAGTATCCCCGGTGATGAGGTACAGCCCCCGCTCTCCCAGCTGTTCCAGCGGGATTTCCACCTGCCCGGCGTAAGGGCCGAAGGCGGACAAGGTCAAGTGTAATGGTCTCATCTCTCACCCTCCCAAATGGATTCCATCAACTGCTGGGCAAAGGCCCGCTGCTCCTCCCCCATGGGCTGCCCGTTTTGCAGGGCGTAAAACTGGTCCAGTAGTTCCAGCGGGGACTTCTTCTCCTGGTCTTCCTCCATCTCAATGGAATGCTCTGCCCGGGTGCGGCAGTTGTCATAGTCCAGCTTCATCAAGTGGGGATAGATGATCCGCAGCTTGGCCATTCCGTCGGGGATGTCCTCCTCGTCGGTGAGGGTGATGTGGACATAGTCCTGGGGATAGCGGGTGCCCTGGTAGAAGTCCCGGAGGGTGAGCTGATCGTAGCTACCCCGCAGCTCCACCATGTCCCGCAGCGGGGTGAGGGGCACGGTGCGTACCGCCACAGTTCCCTTCTCCCCCAGCTCCACCACGGTCACAGACTTGTGGTGTCCCGCCTCGGAGAAGGAGTATTTCAGAGGGGTGCCGCAGTAGCGCACCGTCTCCCGCCCCACCGTCTGGGGCCCGTGGAGATGGCCCAAAGCCACATAGTCGAAGGGCTCAAAGGCGGACACGTCCACCTGGTCGGTGCCTCCCACCGATACCTCTTCCGAGTCGCACCGGGTAGCCCCGGTGACAAACTGGTGGGTCACCAGGATATTCCGCTGCCCCCGGTCCACCTCCATGGCCTGGATGGCGGTGGTGACCGCGTCGGTGTAGCTGGTGATCTCCTGGTCCGGGAAGTATCGCCGCACATGGGCGGGCTTGACAAAGGGGAGCAGATAGAGATGCACTGGGCCGTACTCATCGGCGAGGGTGTACACCGCCGCCGTGCCGTTGTACACCGGGGCGATGTGGATGCCGCTTTGCTCCATCAATCGCCCGCCAAAGGCCATGCGCTCCGGGGAGTCATGGTTGCCGCTGATGAGATAGACCTGGAGCCCTCGCCGGGACAGCTGGACCAGGAAGTCGTCCAGCAGGGCCACCGCCTCCGCTGTGGGCACCGACTTGTCGTATACATCCCCGGCAATGAGCACCCCCTGGGGCTGCTCATCATCTACAATGCGTATAATTTCTTTTAAAATATACTGCTGGTCTTCCAGCATGGAATACTCGTTGACCCGCTTTCCCAGGTGTAGGTCGGACAAATGGATGAATTTCATACGTCTTCGCTCCCCCGCTGGATGGTCTGGGCCAGCACCTGGGCGGCCAGGCGAGAGCCCGCCTCACTGGGGTGGTAGCTGTCCTGGGCGTACAGCTCCTTTTGGTCCGCCAACTGGTAAAACCGGGTGCCCACATCCGCCATCAATGCCCCGGTGTCCTGGGCCGCCTGAGCATAGGCCTGGTGGAGCTGCTGATACATCTGGTCATAGTCCATGCCAAAGGCCCGGAGCTTTGCCCCGCCCCGCTGATAGGCCCAGGTGGCGTAGAGCACCGGCACCGCTCCATTGGCCCGAATCTGCTCACACAGGCGGGTGACGCTGCTGAAAAAGGATGCCGGACTGGTGATGGGTCCGTTGCTCATCTCCTGGAGCACCACATAGTCCCACTTCTCCTCCCGCAGCGCCGCCTGGGTGGCGGCTCCCATCCGGGTGTTGGGGGTGAGCTGCTCGGCCAGGCGCGCCCCACCCCGGGTGTGGGCCACCACCTCTGCCCCAATGAGTTTAGCCAGCATGTCCGGCATGTCATTAAAAAAGGTAAAGCTGTTTCCCAGCATCAAAATTCTCATGGATGTTCCCTTCTTTCATGGAAAATTCGTCTCACGATGGATACCGTTTGATTATAGCACACCCTCCCCCATCCATGAAGGGTAAGTTTCCGCCCATCACAGCCCGGCAAAAGGGATGCGCCGCAAAACCGTTAGTTTTGCGGCGCATCCCTTTTTCTTATTTTGGCTGGTTTCTCAGCCTGAACCGATTCAGTTGCGGCGACGACGACGCACCACGGTGACAGCGCCCAGCGCCATCACAGCAGTGGCCAGAGCGGCCACATATCCCATCAGCTGAGCGGAGTCGCCCGTCTGGGGTACATTCTCCGGCTTCTGGGTAGCCTGTGGCTGGTCGGTGGTCTCAGGGTTCTGAGAGTTCTCAGGCTGGTCCGAGGGCTGAGTCTCGCCCTCGGCGGTGAGGCCGTCCATAGCGGTGCTCAGAGCAGCTACGACATCGTCCACCTTGGCCTGGTCGTCCTCGCTCAGGGAGTTGTCAGCCAGTACAGCCTGGGCGTTGGCCAAAGCGGCGCGGAAGGTGGCCACGGACTCGGCGGTGTAGCCGGAGAGGTCCATGCCCTCGGCCTGGCCGATGAGGTCTTCCAGAATGGACTTGTCCGCCTTGAAGCGCTGGGCCAGGATGGCATTCAGCAGGGCCTCCGCCACAGGCTGGATGTCCTCATCCATGGCATCCCCATCTGCGGCCACGTCCTTAGCTGCGGCCAGAGCGTCCACCAGCTGCTGCCAGTTGGTGGCCACATACTTGTCGGCGTCAGCCATCATGTCGTCGGCCTTGGTGATGAGCTGCTCCAGCAGAGTCTTGTCGCCCTGGACAAGGCCTAGACCCCAGATACCTTCCAGCAAGTTGTCCCAAGCGGCATTCACCTGCTCCTGGGTGGCCTCGGTGTCGGCCATCACGGCCTTGGCCTCGGTCAGTGCCTTCTGGAAGGCGGCCACGGCGGAATCGGTGACCCCGGTGGTGTCCAGCGTCTCAGCGTAGGCGATGGTCTTCTCCAACAGGGTCTTGTTGACATCGCTGGGCTCGGGGGTGGGCTCCGGCTGGCCCAGCACCTCTACGGCGGTGGAATACGTCATCTGGAAGCCGTCATACTTGGCGGTGACGGTGGCAGTAATGATGGTCTTTCCAGCGCCCGCTGCGGTCACTACGCCGTCCTGATAGGTGGCCACGTCCTCATTTTCAGAGGTATAGGTCACGGTGACATAGTCCTTGACGCTGTCGGGAAGGGTGAACACCTGGGCGGTCTCCCCTGCCTCCAGCTCCACCTGGGCCTCTGCCTCCTGGATGAAGGCGAAGGGGTTCACCGCCTCATCCCGGTAGTAGAGGTGGTCCAGGGTAAAGCGCAGGGTCTGGGCGGCCTGGTCCACCGCTTCAAAGGCGCTCTCTGCGTTCTTCGCAGCCTCAACAGCCTGGGCCAGACGCTGGGCGCTCTCCGGGGTGAGCAGCGTGGTGTCCACCGCACGGGCCTGCTCCAGCAGAGTGTCCAGCTGGGAGCGGTCAAAGGCGGTGACGGTGAAGTCAAAGCTCACCTCATAGCGCAGCAGGCCGTTCTGGAACACAGCCGAGAGAGACACGTCGGTGTCCGTCTCCGGGCTGGTCACAGAGCCGTCCGTGGTGATGACATCCGGGTTGCTGCTGGTCCAGGTCACATCCATGCCTCCGGCAGTCTGGGGCAGGGTCAGGTCATAGCGCACATTCTGGGCGCTGTCGTTGTCACCCAGAAGCTGGGCAACCTCAAGGGTCCCCTCTACGCTCTGCTGGAACATGTCCTGGAACTCGTCCAGGGCCTGCTCCTGCACTTCCTCCTGGGACAGGGCGATGTTGTACACCCGGACCTCATCCACCAGGCCGTCAAACAGGGCGTCCCAGTTGTTCACGCCCAGGTAGATGTCCGCATTGGGACCGGACAGAGGATTGTTGCTCTGGACGGTACCCAGGCTCACGCCGTCCCGGTACAGGGTAGCCTGGCCCTGGGTGCCGGTGATGGTGATCTGGTGCCAGGTGTCGGCGGGCACAGAGGTGGTGGCCACCGTGGTCCAGCTAAATCCACCGCCATTGCCCCAGAACTTCAGCTTGGAAGTGTTGCTCTGGCTCCCGGACAGGGCCATCCAGTTCTCCGGGTCATGATAGCCCAGAAGGAGCAGCACCTGGTTTTCCGCCAGCGCGGAATGGTTTTTCACCCAGAAGGACACGGTGTACTCATCCCCCACGTCCTGCTGGTTGAGCTTCAGGCCATAGTCGCCCAGGCGGACCGCCTGGCCGTCCCGGCCCTGTTCATAGCTCACTTCTCCGGTGTAGCTGCCCAGTTTGTACCCCAGGGCCTGGGCATCGGTGCCGCCCGCCACCCCGTTGTCCAGGGTGTTCTCAAAGTCGAAGGAGGCCACCAGGCGGTCATCCAGGGTGCCGCCCACGGTCACGGTGGTCTGGGCGGTCTTGGTTACAGACCCCAGGGTCACGGTGGTGGTAATCACGGCGGTTCCAGAGGCCACAGCGGTGACTACGCCGTCCTGGGAGACCTGGGCCACGGTGTCATCGCTGGTCTCATAGGTGACGGTGGGGGCAGCTGCCGCCACCACCGGGTGCATAGAGACCTCAATGGACTGGGTGCGCCCCACCACCATGCTCAAGCTGGAGGTGGCGGTGATGCCAGTCTGGTCCAACAGGGCTTCGGTGGAGGTCTCACTGTCATAGAGACGGTAGATTTCCGCCTCACTGAGGGTACGGTCGTACACCTTCACCTCGTCCACCAGTCCGGTGAACTCCTCGTCCCAGTTGTTGACACCCACATAGATGTCCTGGTCTGCCCCGGTGAGAGGGCCGTTGTTGGTCTCTCCAGAGCCCCACTGCTCTCCGTCTAAGTAGGCGGCCACGCCACTGGAGGAGCCCACCAGGGTCAGCTGGTGCCAGCCTCCACTGAGGTCGGCGCTGCCCAGCGAAGTCCAGGAATAGCCGTTGCCGTTGGCCCAGAAACGGCTGTTGGACAGGCCGTCATTCTCGCTGCCGCCCACAGCCAGCCACTTCTCCGGGTTATGATAGCCCAGGAAGAGGACGCTCTGGTTATACACCACCGAGCCGTCCCAGTTCAGCCACAGGGACACGGTGAAGTTGTCCCCCAGATCCTCCCGGTTCAGCTTCAAGCCGTAGTCCCCCAGCCGAAGGGCCTTGCCCTCCTTGCCGTCTTCATAGACGGGGGTGCCGCTGTAGGCATTGAGCCCCGTGACAATGGCGGAGGCGTCGCTGCCCCCCTTTTCATCGGCGAGGGTTTCGCCGTCAAAGGAATAGGCAGCCACCAGTCCGTCGTCCAGGTCCACGCCCTGGGCGCTGGCCTGGAGGTAACCCGGCAGAGAGGTGCTGGTAAACACCATGGCCCCGGCCAACAGGGCAGAGATGAATTTGTTGTGTTTCATATCCCTGTCTTCCTCCTCTCAGCGGTAGTCCTGGTCCACCACGGTGATGGTGATGGAGGCCTCGTATTGCTTGCCTGCGTACTCGTAGGTGACCCGCAGCTCCTTCTTGCCTGTGGTGCTCATGTCCACCTCAGAGGCATTGGTGGTATAGGTATCCACCGTCACATACTGGCCGCCCCCCGTCTGGAGCAGGATGCGGATGTCGTCGGTGTTCAGGGTCTCCCCCACCGTGTACATCCGGGTGGTCTTCTGCACGTCTGCGGGCTGGCTGGTGACGGCGGTGTCCTCGGTGGAGACAAAGAAGGTGGCCTCCTCGTCCTCCACGTCCTGGGCCAGCAGCAGATCGCCGTCCCGGCTGACCAGATAGTACCCGGGGTACTTCACGCTCTCAAAGCTCACGCCCTTTCCGGCAAAGCCCTCCAGGGTGCGGAAGGTCATGCGCAGAGCCTCGTCCTGAGTGCCGCCAGCGTCCTGGGCCAGCACCACGGGGATGGTGTCCCCGGAGCCATCCCCCGCCGTCATGTACAGGCCCGGCTTATTGTTGGACTCAATGGAGATGTACTCCTCCACACTCTTGTCCGCCTTACCGGGGTTGATCTCCCACTCCTTCTCGGTGCCAGTCTGGAAGAAGTCCACCAGAATGTCCTTGCTGCCCCGGGCGGTGAGGCTGGCGGTGCTCCAGTCGGTGATGGGGTAGAAGGAGTCGGACAGGGAGTTTTCAAAGGGTTCGTTGGCCACATAGCCCCCGGTGTAGTCGGTGATGGTGCTCACCGTGCCGGTGAGGCCTACAGCAGTCTTGGCGATGGGGTCGATGGTGCCATCGGCATTGATCTCCATCTTCTCCACACAGGCCACCCGGCGGAAGCCGCTGCCGTGGGGCAGGCTGCCGTCGTGGTAGACAAAGTAGGTCTGACCCTGGAAGTCAAAGACCGCCATGTGGTTGGTGTTGCCCGTGGCAGAGGGCTCCATGAGGATGCCGCCAAACTCCCACTCGTTGGTCATAATGTCATCGGTGGTGGCGTAGGCCATCTGCTCCCGCCAATCGGTGGCAAAGAACATGTAGTAGGGGCCAAAATAGTTGCCGTTTTCATCCTGCTGCCGGTAGTAGTAGGGGGCCTCGGTGTAGCTGTGGCCCTCAAACTTGTCCTGGTCGTTGAAGATCTCGATGCCATTCATCTTGCCGATGACAATGTCGTTGGGGGTGCCGTCCTCCGAGTAGTAGCCCACCGAGAGGCGGTCGGGGTCACCGTCCCGGTCCATGATGGAGACCATGTCCTCATTGAGCTCACAGACGAAGAAGCGGTTGTTGCCCCAGCCCAGATACCGGTGCTCCACTCCGTTCTCATCCGTCTCCATCCAGATGGTGGGGTCGATGTCCTCCCAGGTGTGGGGGCCGTTGGGGGTGTCGATGTTGCGCACCAGGGGGTGGCCAATGTCCACAAAGGGGCCTGTGGCCTGGTCGGCCACCGCCACGCCGATGGACTTCCCGCCGCCGTTGGCCCGGTCGGCCTCAGTGCAGTAGTACAGATAATACTTGCCGTCGCTGCCCTTGGCCACCTGAGAGGCCCAGGCCGACACGTCATCCGCCGCCCAGGAGATATCCGCGGCGTTGAGAATCTCCCCCTCATAGGTCCAGTTCTCCATATCGGTGGAGGAGTAGCACCGCCAGTCCGGCATATGATAATACTCGCCGGTAGAGGTGTCATGCCCCACGTAACAGTATACGGTGTCCCCGTCCACCAAAATGGAGGGGTCGCCGCCGTAGAGTACGTCGCCGTTTTCGTCAAAGCCCAGCATGGGGTTGCCGGACACACTCTTGTCCAGGACTTTCACCTGGGGCTGGGTCTCCTGCCCTGCCACAGCGGCGTAGCCGCCCACGGCAATGCACATAAGCATTGCCGTGGCAGCCGCCACAAACCGTTTTTGTTTCATATGCTGTCTTTACCCCCGTTTCTTTGTTCCAAAGCTGACCACAAACATCAGTCCTGCCAGCGCCAGCAGAGCCACCGCTGCGGGCAGCACCACATTGGCCTGGTCCCCGGTCTGAACGCTTCCACCCTCCGAGTCGGGCTTCTGGGTAGCCTGGGGCTTGTCGGTGGTCTCGGGCTTGTCCGAGGGCTGTGTCTCGCCCTCGGCGGTGAGGTCGTTCATGGCAGCGGTGAGAGCGGCCACAGCCTCGTCCACGGTCTTCTGGTCGTCCTCAGACAGGGTGGCATCTGCCATCACAGCCCGGGCAGTGGCCAGAGCGGTGCGGAAGGTGGCCACGGACTCGGCGGTGTAGCCAGAGAGGTCCATGCCCTCGGCCTTACCGATGAGGTCTTCCAGAATGGACTTGTCCGCCTTGAAGCGCTGGGCCAGGATGGCATTCAGCAGGGCCTGAGCCACAGGCTGGATGTCCTCATCCATGGCATCTCCGTCAGCGGCCACGTCCTTGGCCTGGGCCAAAGCGTCCACCAGCTGCTTCCAGTTGGTCTCCACATACTTGTCGGCCTCAGCCATCATGTCGTCGGCCTTGGTGATGAGCTGCTCCAGCAGGGTCTTGTCGCCCTGGGTGAGGCCCAGACCCCAGATACCCTCCAGCAAATTGTCCCAAGCGGCGTTCACCTGCTCCTGGGTGGCATCGGTGTCGGCCATCACGGTCTTGGCCTCACTGAGCGCCTTCTGGAAGGCGGCCACGGCGGAGTCGGTGACCCCGGTAGTGTCCAGCTTCTCCGCATAGGCGATGGTCTTCTCCAGCAGGGTCTTGTCCACATTGCTGGGCTCCTCCACCTCTGTCACGGTGACAGTGAAGGTGTCGGTGACGGTGATGGTGTCCTCGGTGTAGCTGACGGTGATGGTCTGCGCACCCACCTGGTCCTTGTCGTACCCGGTGACGCTGGCCTGGGCAGTGACATCCTGATTGGTGCCGTCGCTGTACACGGCGGTGACGGTCATACCGGTGAGGTCCAGCTCCTCGCCCTGGGTGTACTCGGTCTTGTTGGGGGCGGTGACCTGGATGGACTCCAGCACCACATCCTCCTGATAGGTCAGGTGGTCCATGACCTCTTGCAGGGCCTGGGCGGCGGCGTCTGCCTCCTGGGTGGTCTGAACGGTGGCCAGGGCCTCCTCTGCGGCGGCGATGGCCTGGGCCAGAGCCTGGGCGCTGTCCTGAGTCAGGGCGTCCATGTCGATGCTCTTGGCGGCCTCAAGGGTCTGCTCCAGCAGGTAGGTGCTCACATAGTCCTCAGAGCCGTAGGCCCGCTGCAGAGCGTCATACTCCTTGGCGGTGAGGGGCATCACGTAGCCGTGGCGGTACTTGCTGGGCATGGAGTACTGGCTGTCGTCCAGCATGGTGAACTCCCCGGAGGACAGATCAGTGGTAATCAGAGGATAGTAGCCCTGGCCTCTGGCGAAGCGGTCCACCATCAGGCACCACTGGTCCTCACCCTCTGCGCTCTTCTCGTTGAGCTTGAAGATGATGGGGCCTTCCACAGCGCCCTGAGCGGCGGGCAGGTTGGTGCTCAGGTCCACAGACTCGATGGGAGTGAAGGTACCCAGCACGGAGTCGGCCACGTCAATCTCGATGACGCCCCGGCTCTCGTTCTTGGTGTAGCGGTAGTACTTGCCATCGTTCTCGATCATGGTGGAGTCGATGACCTTGATGCGCTTGCCGTTGGCATCGGTGCCGCCGGCATGGTAGAGCACGGGGTCGGTGAAGGTGCGGAAATCACGGGTCTTGCTGTAGTAAATGGCGTGGTTCTCATACTCCTGGGCGATGTTGCCCTCCTCGTCCAGCTCAATGGAGGTGGCGGACCAGTACACCACATACTCCCCGGTGGTGTCATCGTAGATGAACTCAGGGGCCCAGGTGCATCCGGCGTTCTCGGGGGCGATCTCGGCAATCCAGGGCTCGCCCCAGTTCACCAGGTCGGTGGACTCCCACACCACAATGCCGTGGCTGCCGCTGCCGCCAGCGCCGGGCCAGTTGCCGCCGTTGTGGTAGATACTCAGGTCGGTGGCGATCATGTAGTACTTGTCGCCCTCGGGCGCCCGGGCGATGAAGTGGTCCCGCAGGCCGCTCTCACCGATGTTGCTGGTGAGCACCGCCTGGTTGTTGTTCAGGTCGGTCCAGTTCAGGCCGTCCTCACTGATGGAGAAGTAGGTCTGCTCGTGGGAGGCAGCGGCCTCGTTGCCGGTGAAGTGGACAAACAGGTAGCCCACATAGTCGTCCTCGGTGACCCCTTCCGCCTTGGCCTTGACCACCACGTCATAGGTCTTGGTCACGGAAGTCTGGCCCTCCTTGGAGAACACAGCGGTGAGGGTGACGGTCTGGTCCTCCTGGCCACGGGTGACCACACCAGCGGGGGTGGCATCGTAGTTCTCGTTTTCCACCACAGCGGTGCTGATGACGTCCTTGTTGGAGGAAGTCCAGGTAATGCTCACGCCGTCCTGCTCCTGGGGCAGGGTGATGTTGCCACGGATGTCGTCGGCGTTGGGGATGGTAAAGGTCTCGGCCACCCGCTGCACGTCCTCCAGCATGGCCAGACGGTCCGCCTCGTCCTGCTGGTAAGAGGTCTTGACCTCCCATTCAGACATGGCATAGTCGAATACCTTCACATTGTCGAAGTAGCCGCGGAAGTACAGGTCCTCCCCGTAGAAGGACTTGCCCAGGTAGGCCTTCAGGTTGTCGCCCAGATCGGAGATGCTGATGCCGGTGTTCTGCTTTTCTGCCACCAGTTCCCCGTCCCGGTAGATGCTGATGCTGTCTCGGGTCACCACCAGCTTGAGGTTGATCCAGGTGCGGCTGTTGTCGGGATAGGCACCACTCCAGGAGGCAATCTGCTCGGTGCTGTAGCTACCAGTGGTGATGGCCAGCTTCAGGTTGGTGGGCATGGTCTTCAAGAACAGATACTTCTGGTTGTCCTGACCAATGGTAAAGGTGAAGAAGTTGCCCCAGCGGGTCACTTCCTTGACGTCCATGGAGATGGTAACGCTGTCCATGCCATCGAAGAAGCCCTCGGGGAAGGCCAGATAGCTGTCGTGGCCGCCCCAGCCGTCGCTGCTGTCGCCGTCCAGGTAGAGCACCTGGCCGTAGTCGGGGTCCTGGGCGTACACAGCGCCGCCCTCCAGGGTGGCGTCGTTGTCACCCACGCTATCCTGGGCGGTTTCCCCGTTGCAGTCCTCGTCAAAGTTGTACTCCAGCACGGGCTGGGCCTCCTGGGCCTCACCGGCCACCTTCAGGGTCACGGTGATCTCAGAGCCGCCCTTCACAAACTCGTCGTCAGACATGTTCAGCACAGGCACGCCCTCCGAGTCAAAGAACACGGGCTTGACGTAGGCGTGGCGGCAGGCGTCGTACAGGGGGTCGCCGCTGTGGTTGGCGTGCTCGGCGGCGTTGCGGGCGTGGTAGACGATGACGGGGTTGCCGTCCTCATCCACGGTAAAGGAGTTGTGGCCAGGGCCGCACAGCTCGTCGTTGAAGTCGCCGCTGGTCATGATGGGATAGGGAGTCTTGGTCCAGGAGTCGGGGTCCAGCAGATCGCTGGTGGCATCGGCGGTGAGCAGGCCGATGCAGTACTCCGCGCCGGTGCCAGAGGCGGAGAAGGCCATGTACACCTTGCCATTGTTCTGGAGTACCGAGGGACCCTCATTGACGGTGTAGCGCTGGAGCTCCCAGTAGTACTCCGGCACCGAGATCACCGAGCAGTTGCTGGTCAGCTGGGTGGGGTTGGCGGGGTCTACGCTGGCGATGTAGATGCTGGACACGCCGTTGGGGTTGTCCGCATTGCGGGTAAAGTCGGCCCAGGCGTAGTAGGCCTTATCCCCCACCTCAAAGTAGGTCATGTCCAGAGACATGGCATTGAGGGCGGTGGTGTCCCCGGCCTTGAGGTTGATGCGCTGAGGCTCGCCCCAGCTGTCGGGGTTGGTGATGTCATCGGCGTTGTTGCACTTGAGCAGGAAGGGGCGCAGATCAAAGCTGTACCCGCTCTCCACCCGGGCGGCGGTGCTCAGGAAGTACCAGGAGTCGCCGATCTTGTGCAGCTCGGGGGCCCAGATGAACTGACCAAAGCCCTGGCTCTCACTCTCGTCCCAGATCACATACTCCTGGGCGTCGGCCAGACCCTCGATGGTGTCCGCCACACGGATGACCAGGCGGTCATAGCCGTCTGCCCCGTCCTTGCCGTTAACGGGATAGGAGGCGGTGAAGTAGTACAGGTCCCGCTCCTCGTCGTAGGTAATGCTGGGGTCTGCCCGCTCCTCAATGAGGGGATCCTGGGCATCGGTGTAGTAGGCGCTGCCGCCGATGGTGCCCCGGATGGTGTACTCCACGCCGGGACGGCTGGTGTCCACCTTGTCCAGGTCAGAGGTGTTCCAGCGCACATCGTAGGTCCGCTCTTCCCCGTTGGAGTACTGGGCGATCAGTTCACCCACAGCCTCATCCAGAGCCTGCTGGGCATCGCCATTCTCCTCCACGGTCACCTCCTGGGTCACCGGGGTGATGGAGGTGTTGTAGGGGTTGGAGTACTTAGCAGTGAGCTTGTCATACTCCGCCTGGGTCAGGGGGATGGAGGTGGCCCACACAGCGTCAGAGGGCACACCAGACAGGCTGGAGAAGGTATAATTTGTACTCTCTGCTTTTTCAAACACAGACAAATCCTCGGAGGTGTACTGGTACACAGTCCCAGCCTTATCCTCTACATACAAAAGGTATTCCTCTTCGGTCAAATCGTACACGCACGCCAGCTTGGCGATGCTGGACACGCCGGACAGGGACACCGCGCGCTCGTTGGTATAGTCGATGAGATCGTCAGAGTCGTACACCAGGATGGTGGAGTTGTTGCCGCCATCCCCGGCGATCATGGCAAAGCGGTCCCCATCTGCCTTGCGCAGCAGCACGGGAGACACATAGGCCTTGGCCCCCAGGGTGGTGTACATGATGGGCTGGTCCTTGTGCAGAGCGGTGAAGGTGCCGTCTGCCTCCTCCTGGGCGATCTTCATGCCGCCGGTCTGACCACGCAGGCCATCGGTGGACAGATCGGGGTCATTGCTCACATAGGAAGCGATGTCCGCGCCCTGCTCCAGCACCACCAGCTTGATGTCCTTGGTCACATCGTCGGCCCCATCCAGGCTCAGGGTGGCGGTGAGGGTCACAGCGGCGTTGCCGTTCTGGGGGCGGGTCACGTTGCCCTCAGAAGTGATAAACTCCTCATCGCTGGAGGTCCAGGTGATGGAGGCCGCCCCGATGGAGTCGGGCAGCTCCAAGTCTCCAGAGATATATCCAGCGCCCAGGGTCAGCTGGTCCCGATAAATGGCCAGATCGCCATTGGGGTCCTGCTTGGGCACCGTCACGGTAAACTCCTTGGTGTCAGACACCTGACCCAGGGAGATGGTGGCGGTGAGGGTCACCTGGGTGTCTTCCTCCGGGCGCACCACGGTGCCATCAGGGGCGATGACATCGGGATTGCTGGAGGCCCAGGAGATGGTGGTGTAGCCGCTGCTGCCCACGGTGGGCAGGGTCAGGTCCATGCTGGCCATGTCAGCCACGGTCAGAGCGGCCTTATCCCCAGCCACAATGGCAGCGGCCTCGGTCTCGTCGGACAGGTACTCGGTGCGCACCTCGTCCTGGGTGAGGGCCTTGGAATAGACCTTGAAGTCATCCATCTTGAAGTCCCCAGAGTTCCAGTAGTGGGGGCTGGCTGTGCCCAGATAGAGAAACTGGGTGGTGGAGACAAAGTCCAGCATGTAGTCGGTTCCCTTCCCCGGGTTGACGCCCTGGGTGGAGGGAGTCAGTTCCTTGACCAGAGCTCCATCCTTATACATGTGAATCTGCTGGCTGTCCATCACCACGGTGACATGCTCCCAGCCGCCATCCTTGGTGACGGTACCGCCAAACTCCTTCATGTCCTGATAGGTGGCGGCGCCGGGGTTGTCATTGAAGTAGATGCTTCCGTTGCTGGACATGCCATAGAAGCCGTCGGCGTTGCCCGTGCCAGACGAGAAGCTCCAAATGCCCAGCCAGGTGTCCACGGCATTGGCGTCAATCCATGCGCTCACCGTGAAGCCGCCGGACAAGTCTTCTCCATACAGCGGGTTGTCGGTCTTGATCCAGCTCTTCCCGCTGCCCGACTTCATCACCTCGCCCCGGGTATCATCGGTGACAAGGGTGGGCTGGCTGGAGCCTTCTCCAGTACCCACGGTGCCGGGATGGACGGAATCTTGCCAGTTACCATTGAACTGGTAATTGGCCACCAGGCTGTCCTCTGGCGAAGCCGCTTTGGCCTGCACCATGCCAGGAACTGCCACGTAGCTGGACAGCATACCTGCCGCCAGCAACATTGAAAGAACTTGCTTTTTCATATGCCCCTCCTATGTTATAAGATTGATTTCATCATACAACTTCCTAAATTTGTAGTCAATGAAGAGCGCACATTTTTTACAGATTTGTGAGGAGCCAACAATACAAATTTGTAGATTTCGCTCAATTTCCGGTACATCACGTGTTATGTCCCTTTGATTGTTTCCAAAAAGAAATAGAATCCAGCCCTCTGGATACCCACAGGCAACTTTGCTCAATTGGCTTTATTATACAATTTTATATTTTTCCTAAAAATATTCTCTCTTTTCTCCTCCTTCCGCCCTATCGGTTTCTATCGTGCAGGAAATGTTACCACCAAAAAACATGAAGATAGCAAAAGTCCGGTGCAGAACGTCACGTTCTGCACCGGACTTTTTATCAGGATAGAAGTAGCTGGGGTTCTCACCACAGAAAGGCAATGGCATAGAGCGCTGACACGCCAAATAGAGACAACATGGCCAGCACCACAAGAGCCACTGCTCCGCCCAACATCTGCCGAATCAGCCCCTGGCCCTGATGGGCCGCCAGAGGGGCAAATACCGTCAGATAGCCGCCCCACAGCATCAGACAGGCGATTCCGGCGGGATACCAGGCTTGGCGCAACACCAGCTTGGCAAACTCCAGCATGGGTGGTCGCTGGGCCAAGCTCTCCACCAGCCAGCGCTCCCAGGCTACAGGCGGAGCGTGGAGAATCAATTGCTGCACCGTCTCAGGTAGATGACGCCACAAGTTCTCGTCCATCTGGGCCAGCAGAGACACCGCTCCGCTCTTATACAGCACCACCGCCATCACCCCCAGGCCTAACAGCATTCGTGCTATGCACAGCACCGTGGCCCACAGGGGATGCCCGTCCTTCTCCTCTTTTTTCTTTTTGGACCTTCTGAATTTGAAGGACGGAAGGGAGATGGACCGGGACGGTGCACTCCGCCGCTGCTTGGTACGCTGCTGTGGAGCGGGAGCGCTGGGACTGGGACGGCGGCGCTCCATCACCCGCCAGTTGATGCGACACACCCACTCTGCAGCGGCCCGCTGGGGTGTGCCCACGGGAGCCAAGCGGTCCGCCGCTGCACGAATGGCAGCGTCCTTCTCCCTGCCCTGTTCCACATGGTCCAGGTATGTTGCATAGAGGCCCGCCTTAGCAAAGGCCTCCAACATCGCTCCATAGGGGGCCAGGGCAGGATTGGCCCGGGCCAGCTGGCCAATCTGGGGGTCGCCCAGCACTTTGGTGCCGTAGCGACGCACCAGCTCCCGCAGCGCATGCTGGGCCTCGCCCTGCCCATTGCGCTGCATGTGACTCTCTCTTGACTCCTCTCTGGGTTGTAGCCCATGATTTGGATTCAATTCTAATTTCACCACTTTCGCCTTCTTGGGCGGCGTCTCTCACACCGCCTCTGGAATTGGCCCTTATCATACCACAGTTCCAGAAATAAAGTCAAATGACAAGAGACGGTTCCTCCCATGGGAGAAACCGTCTCTCTTGTACCAATCAGTGGGCCAGAAGCGCCTGCACGCCGAAGAACAGCAACACCAGCGCGCCCAGCACAATGCGATACCAGCCAAAAATCTTGAAGTCGTGTTTTTTCACGAAGTTCATGAGGAATCGGATGCACACCACGGACACCACAAAGGACACCACAAAGCCCACAGCCAGAATGGCGGCCTCTTCCCCGGTGAAGACGGGTTCCCCTGCCATCAGCTTCTCGGCAAAGAACTTGCCCAGCTTCAGAATGCTCACGCCCACCATGGTGGGGATGGCCAGGAAGAAGGAGAACTCAGCGGCAGCGGGTCGGGCGCAGCCAATGAGAATGGCGCCCAGAATGGTGGCTCCAGAACGGGAGGTACCGGGGATGATGGACAGAGTCTGGAACAGACCGATGAGCAAAGCGGTCTTCCATGTGATGTCTCCGGTACTGCGAACGGAGGGGGTACGGTGCAGGTTCTCCACATAGAGGAACCCAAGGCCATAGATGATCAGAGCAGCGGCCACCACCCAGGGGGTCATGAGGTGCTCATCCATCCAGTCGTTCAGGGGCAGGCCCACCACCGCAGAGGGGATGCAGGCCAGCACCACCTTGCCCCACAGGTTCCAAGTGTCCCGTTTCTGGCGGACAGACTTGCGGGGAGAAAATGGATTGAGCCGGTGGAAAAACAGCAGCAGCACCGCCAGAATAGCGCCCAGCTGAATTACGTAGCGGTACATGTCCATAAATTCCGTGGTGACGTTGAGCTTGATGAACTCATCCACCAAAATGAGGTGTCCCGTAGAGCTGATGGGCAGCCATTCCGTGATGCCCTCCACCACGCCTAGGAACAGAGACTTCAACAGTTCCAATACTAGCATAGAAAAACTCCCTTGTATGTCAGATTTTCAACACGTTTGCCGTGTTTTTGCCCACGGGTATCATGGGGACACATCCCCACAATGTTCCTGCACAACGGCTGAGCCTATCTTTGACATCATACCATTTGGCACGCCATTAATCCAGTGTAAATCGAAATCTTAAGAAATTTCTTGGGCTGGTCCTTTGGTTTCTTTATCTGTGGCCCAACCACGCTGGCAGCCACTTCATGAAGAGATACACAACAACGGTCGCAAGCACAGAAAAAGCAATGATCCCCACCAGTACCTTCCCTACTTTTTTCGCTGCATCCAAAATGCGCCACCCCAGTGATTTGCCTGCTCCATCTCCGTCCCACCAGACCGGTGTAGTCTTCCCCTGCAAATCGTATTTCTTCACGTAATAAGCTCTCAGGAGATCACTACTCCCCGTTCCAAAAATCAAGGAGACAAGGAGAATGGCCGCAACCCCCACCGCAATGACAACACCTCGGCTCATATGCGGAAAGGTTGCACGAGCAACACTCATCCCCATGTAGCCCGCCGCTGCTCCGCTGCCCCCTGCTATCACGCTTTTTCGCTCCATAATGCGTTTCATTCGCCATTTGTTCGTTCTATGCACCTTTGAAAGTTGATAATATACACCTTTGTTTGCTTTTCTCCACGGAATATAAAAACACAATCCCATTCCAAACAACCATATACCCAAGGTCACCAGTTCACACCACAGTGCACCCTCCATTTGTGATTCCCATACAGACAGTCCCATCAGCAATATAGCCACCGACATAGCCAGAGGATATCCTCCTCGGAGTAGGAACCTTTGAAAATATGTCCACTGCTTCACCTTTTGTTTGCATATCTCTATTGCCACCCCACAGGAAATCAGAGCAATGAGAGATAAAATTGCAAAGAAAGGGCGACCATTTCCGATCCCAGCTGCCACACAAGGCACTACAAAAATCCCACAGACCCACACTCCCCCACTGAGGTCATCCAAAGCTGGTGCCCGTTTACTTCCGTATTTCACATATGCCTCTGCATATTCTCTCGTCATATAGCATCCCTCCGCTCTACACGTGCATCTATCATACCCCGTTCTCCATACACAGGCAAGAGCCCCGTGAACCAGATCGTTCACGGGGCTCTCAGCCTGTCGAAAAAGTCCAGCGAAAGCTGGGCTTTTTCGCGTGTATAAGGTATAATGGAAGTGGTGGTGAGAAAGATGCTGGAAAGAGGAAAAATGGAACGGGACGTGATCGAGATCGTAGGGATAGACAGCTTAGTCCCAGAAGATCATCTGCTGCGGAAAATAGATCGAGCGGTGGATTTCAACCGGCTGTATGAAATGGTGGAGCCGCTGTATTGTGAGGACAATGGCAGGCCGAGCATAGACCCGGTGGTACTGTTCAAGATGGTGCTGATCCAGCATCTGTACGGGCTGCCGTCTCTGCGGCGGACAGCGGAGGAGGTCTCCCTCAACAATGCGTATCGCTGGTTTCTGGGGTACAGCCTGCAGGAGGAGACCCCACATTTCTCCACGGTGAGTTACAATTTCCGGAACCGCTTTACCGAGGAAACGGTAGACCAGGTATTCCGCTGGATTCTGGAGGAAGTGGCGCAGGCGGGATATCTCTCCCCTAAGGCAGTTTTTATAGACGGCACGCATATTAAAGCCAACGCCAACACAAAAAAACAGGTGAAGGTTCAGGTTCCTGTGGCATCCAGGCATTACGCCAAGGAATTGATGGAGGAGGTAAACGCAGACCGGGAGGCCCATGGAAAGGAACCATTTGATGACGATGATGCACCTCCGGCACCAAGAAAGAAGCGCAGGGACAATACCTCGAGGAAGAAGCTGGCCCGGCGGAAGAAGGAGAAGGAGCGCGCCGTGAAGCGGAGCGTGACCGATCCGGACAGCGGCTTGTTTGTCAAGGGAGAGCACAAGCGGCAGTTTGCCTATGAGGCCCACACAGCCTGCGACAAGCATGGTTTTATTCTGGAGACCGTCGTTACCCCCGGAAACGTCCATGACAGCGTGGCCTTTGATGAGGTCTATGACCGTGTAACAGCAGCCTTCCCGGAAACGGAGACCATTGTCGCCGACTCCGCTTACAAGACGCCTCATATCTGCAAGAAGGTATTTGAAGATGGGCGTGTGCTGTCCACCGCTTACAAACGGCCTCAGACCAAAAAGGGCGGCCATGAATGGTGGAAGTATGTCTATGACGAGCATTACGACTGTGTGCTCTGCCCGGAATTCCAGGTCCTGACTTACCGCACCACCAACCGTGACGGATACCGGGAATACAAAAGCGACCCCAAAATCTGCATCCACTGTCCTACCCGCCATCTGTGTACCTGCTCCAAGGACTGCGTAAAGACCGTGCAGAGGCATATCTGGAAGGATTATGAGGAATTGGCAGATGACGCCCGCTATACCCCCAAATACCAGGAACTCTATAAGCGACGGAAAGAGACCATTGAACGGGTCTTTGCCGACGCCAAGGAAAAATACGCCATGCGTTATACGCAGTACAGAGGCTTGGCTCAGGTAACAAACTGGGTGAAGCTTAAATTTGCTGCCATGAACCTCAAAAAACTGGCCATATGGCTATGGAGGGAGAAGCTTTTTCCATTCATTTCTATTCCGCTCTGCACGCTTTATGACAGAACCCGGCCTACGCATAATCCATACACCGGGTTTCTCGACAGGCTGACAGCCGCCATCTGTCTGATGGCGGCTCAGACTGTCGAAGAACCCCTGTTTTCATGAAGCAGAAACAGGGGTTCTGGTCAT
>NHCFR00700__coassemble_1216_pt1 | contig 23183 bp, 23 predicted proteins | sample NHCFR00700__metabat2_low_PE_012 | metagenome-assembled genome bin NHCFR00700 | reverse complement strand
GGCTGTTATTTTTTACCGGTACTTCCAGGGAAGCCTGCTCCCCGCCCCGGTACGCGCCCAGCTTATGGCTTCCCGGTATGACAAGATACCCCATGTCCTGTTTTTGTTCCTGAGCAAAAGCAGCTGCCGGCAAAAGCGCTGTCAGCAGCAGGCAAAAGATAACTGCCGCCCATCTTGTTTTTCTTTTCATCCCTCTTTCTCCTCGTTCTTCTTTTCTTCGATTTTCACGATTTTCCCGTCGATAATATGAAAAATCCTGTCTGCAAAACCGGCCAGGTGATTGTCATGGGTCACCATCACCAGCGTTTTTTTCTGTTCCCGCACCACCTTCTGCATCAGCTCCATCACCTCGGCAGAAGTGGCGGAATCCAGATTCCCGGTGGGCTCGTCGGCAAAGATGATAGCCGGATCCACCACCAACGCCCTGGCTACCCCCACCCGCTGCTGCTGACCGCCGGACATCTGAGAAGGTTTGTGAAACAGATGTTCCGCAAGTCCCACCGTTTTCAGCAGGCGGGCTGCCCTGGCCAGACGGATTTTTTTTGGCACGCCCCGAAAGCTCAAAGGCAGAGCCACATTTTCCAGCGCGTTCATGGAAGGAATCAGATTAAAAGACTGAACCAAATGGTTTCAGGTCTTTTGCTTTTTCTTCGGGCGTTGCATCCAGAGATATGCCGTGCTATGATTATGATAACAAGGGGAGCGGATAACGCCGGAGATCTGAGAGGTGATAGCAATGAAGCATTTGAAACGATTTCTGTTGCTGTTGGTTGCGTTGTTTGTAGGTGCTGGCCTGGGTCATATCCTGTTGTCGGAGTTTGAGCCGTTACGACTGATTGCCTTTCTTGTGTTGTGTTTGGCTTTGGGCGAACTGTTCTATCAGATTGATCAAAGGACGCAAGATCAATCGTGAGAGTGGGGAGCCGTTGCATCTGACAAACTCTTTACCGTACCTGGGTGGCTCTGTTTACCTGTGCGTGCTATGGTTTCCTTATCCGATGCCATGGAGAGAGGAAGCCGGAAGATGAGAAAGCTACAGATGTGGGATTTGGCCTCTGCACTGGTGTTTTTGGCGGGGGCCGTACTGTTTGGCGTGCCCTGTTTTCGGTATGAGGTGGTGACACCGCTATCCGGGCTTGGTGCTTTGGTCGCGGTAGTTGGGGTGATCATGGGTCTGGTGAAGGTGCGCTGCCCGTGTTGCGGTGCCTTTCTAGGTGCTCTAGTGTCTTCCAAACGCCCCTTTTGTCCCAGGTGTGGGCGCAATTTGGAAAAAGTGCTGCGATAAGAAAAGCTCTGGAATCCTCAAAGGTTCCAGAGCTTTTTTCATCGGTTGAGCCAGAAAATCCCCAAGTTGAGATACCCGGCAAAGGCCACCCACGCCAGATAGGGCAACATCAGCCAGAACGTGCGGCGGTCCAGGGCGGAAAATTGCAGGGTGGTGAGGAGAATGAGGCACCACAGCAACACCAGCCAGAAAAAGGACACCAGATACAGCCCTAGGTTGAAAAAGAGGATGGACCACAGGAAGTTAAACCCCAACTGAATGCCGTAGAATGTCAGGGCCCGCTTGACCAGCTTTTCCGGGCCCTGGGACCGGACCACTAAATAAGAGGCAATCCCCATCAGGACAAAGAGCACCGTCCACACCACGGGAAACAGCCAACCTGGCGGGGAGAGCGGCGGCTGGTTTAGGGCCTGAAAGTCCTCCATGGCACCCCGGGTCACCCAGCCGGACAGGCCACCCACCGCCAGGGGGATGCCAATGCACAGCACCAATTGACGCAGTTTGTGACTCATTCCCAGCACCTCCGTTGCGGCTATTGTATGCTGCGTTGGGGATAATTATGCAATCAAACACCCCGTGAACCGTTCCGTGGTCCACGGGGTGTTGCGTTAAGCCTGAGAGGCGGTTTCGTCCAACTTACGGTAGTACTCCGCCTGGGCGGGGGAGAGGGTCTTGATGCCGAAGATAAAGAAGAGAATGTGGAACAGCCACACACAGCCCAGGACGATGCGGCCCACCGGGACGCTGCCCATCATGAAAAAGCCGATGGACATCACCAGAGTGACCGTGACCATGATGCGAAGTTTGGTGCTCCAGGTCATGCCCCGGCCTTTTGCAAAGCTCTCCAGATTGTTTTTATACAGCTTGGTGGAGGTGAACCAGTTGTGCAGCCGCTGAGAGCTGCGGGCAAAGCAGTAGGCCGCCAGCATCAAAAAGGGAAAGGCGGGGAGCAGGGGAAGCACAGCGCCAACGGCGCCCAGGACCAGGCCAATACAACCCAATAGGATATAGAGCACTTTTTTCATGGTATCATCTCCTGTTTTGTCTTTGTTTCTCTCTGGTACTCTCCCACACGTGGCGCAGGGCCAGAATGGGGTGGTGGAGGAGCATCCGGGGCCCGGCGTAGCGCATGACCTGCCGAATTTGCTGGGCCATGTCCTTCCGGTAACAGTGTACCTTGCAGTTGGAGCAGAAGGTTTTCGTCTCCATAAAGGGGCATTTGTCGCTGCGCTCCATGGCGTAGTTGTTCAGCGCCTGGCACTGGGGACACAACTGTCCGGTGGGGGTGTGGTGGACGCCGTGGCAGTAGATGGCGATCATCTGCCCCACCACCTTCTGCTCCCGCTGGCGTTTTTTCTCCACAGCGGAGGCCATCAGCTCACCCTCCCATGCTCCACCGAGTGCACCTGGTCGGCAATGCCCATGGTGGACCGGCGGTGGCTAACCAAAATCACCGTGCGCTGGTCCCGCTCCCGGTGGAGGGAGCGGAGAATTTCCGCCTCGTTGAGGCTGTCCAGATTGCTGGTGGGCTCGTCCAGCAGCAGGAAGGGGGCGTTGTGGAGGAAGGCCCGGGCCAGCCCCAGCCGCTGCCGTTCGCCGCCGGACAGGGTGTCTCCCAGTTCTCCCACCGGGGTATCGTACCCCTGGGGCAGGGTGAGGATGAAGTCGTGGATGGAGGCCTTCTTGCAGGCCTCCTCCACCTCCTCCCGGGTGGCGTTGGGGCGGGCCAGAAGAATGTTTTTCAAAATGGTGTCGTGGAACAGGTCGGTGTCCTGGGTCATATACCCTTGCATGGAGCGCAAATCAGAGGTATTGATGTTCCGTACGTCTCGCTCCGAGATGGTCACCTCTCCGCTCTGGCGGTCCCAGAACCGCATGAGCAGCTTTAAGAGGGTGGACTTGCCTGAGCCGCTGCGGCCTACAATACCCACCACTTTCCCCTTGGGGAAGTCCAGGGTCAGACCGTCCAGAATGGTCTCACCGCCGTAGGAGAAGGTGAGAGCCTCGCAGGCGGCCCCGTGGAATCGGATGGCGGACTGTCCAGACACCTCTTCCACCACCGGGGCCTCGTCCAGAATGTCCAGCACCCGCCGGGCGGCGGCAAAGGTGCTCTGGAGGGTGGCCCCCAGGTTGGCCAGAGCCACCACCGGACCAAAGGAGGACATGAGAGTAATGAGGGGGACCAGCACCCCGCCAAAGTTCACCTGTCCCTGCTCCAGCAGCACCAGCCCCAGGGCCAGCAGCGCCAGGTCGTAGAGCCAGATGACGGTGTGGGTGACGGCGGTGTTGGTGCCGGTGATGCGGCTCATGTCCTGCTGTACCCGGCTCAGGTCGTCGGTGCGGCCCTCCAGCTCACTCAGACGCTGGGCCTGGCCATGGTACTGGATGGTCTCATCCACCCCCCGCAGACTGTCCAGCACAAAGGCGGACAGCTGCCCCGCCTTCTGGCGCATCCGGTTGCCGGTATCTCCAGAGCGGCGAGAGGCCAGCACGGGGAGGAGAATGCCCACGGTGGCGTAGGCCAGCAGAGCCAACATCCCGTAGGCCCAGTGGAACCAGGCCAGGAAGGCGGCGGTGAGCAGGCTCATCACCAGGGCGATGGCGGCAGGGGAGATGGTGTGGGCGTAGAATACCTCCAGCAGCTCAATGTCGGAGGTGATGACCGAGATCAAATCCCCCTTGTCCCGCCCGTCCAGCTTGGCAGGGGCCAGGCGGCGCAGGGCGGCAAATACCTTTTGGCGCAAAATAGCCAACAGTTTAAAGGCAATGTAGTGGTTGCAGGTCTGCTCTCCGTAGCGGAACACCCCGCGCAGCAGGGCACACAGGGCGGCGACCAGGAAAATCAAGGGCAGGGTGTCCTGGTGCTGGAGAACGGCGAGAATGCCCACGCCGCCCAGCACCGGGATCAGAGTGGCGGCGATGAAGCCCAGCACGCCCAGGGTGATAGCCAGAAGCATCACCCCGGTGAGGGGCCCCACCAGCGTGATGAGGCGGGCCATACAGGATAGATTGCTGCGCGGTTTCATGCGGGTACCTCCTCTTGGTTGAATTGTTCCAGCTCTTGCTGCTGGCCCCACAGCCGGGCATACAGCCCGCCTCGGTCCAGCAGCTGGCGGTGGGTGCCGTGCTCCACCACCCGGCCGCCTTCCATGGCGTAGATGATGTCCGCCCCGGCCACATTGGCCAGACGGTGGGAGATGACCAGCACCGTGTGGGTGCGGGAGAGACGGTGAATCTGCTCCATAATCTCGTTTTCACTGTCCACATCCACGTTGGAGGTGGCCTCATCAAAGATATACATGGGGCTATCGTGAAGGAGCGCCCGGGCCAGGGCCAGACGCTGGCGCTGGCCACCGGAGAAGTTGCTGCCCCCCTCCTGGAGCTTGGTGTCCAGCCCCTGCTCGCTGTGGAGGAAGGGGGCCAGATTCACCTGCTCCAGCACCGCCCACAGCTCGTCGTCCAGCGCCTCCGGGCGGGCCAGCAGCAGGTTGTCCCGCACCGTGCCTTTGAAGAGATAGCTTCGGTGTCCGATGTAGGTGCAGTGGGCCATGAGGCTGTCCTCGGACAGGGAGGACAGCTCCTTGCCCCCTAAGGTGATGTGTCCTCCATAGCCCCGGTTGCGGCCCATGAGCAGGGCGGACAGGGTGGACTTGCCGCAGCCGCTCTCACCCACCACGGCGGTGAGGGAGCCGGGGGCGATGGTCAGGTCCACCCCCTGGAGGATGGGACGCTGACCGTCATAGGAGAAGGTGACGCCACGGCACTCCAGAGTGGGATTGCCCTCCACGGTTTGGGTGGAAGGGGCAGGCACTTCCAGGTCCAGCAGGGCGTAGATCTTCTGGGCCGCCGCCATGCCGTTCATGGCCACGTGGAAGAAGCTGCCCAGCAGCCGCATGGGGAGGAAGAACTCTGCCGACAGCAGGATGATGGCAAAGCACCCGGCAGGGGTGATGTGCCCCTGGGACAGCTGCACGAGGGCCAGAATGGCCCCCAGAGCCGCCCCACCGTAGGCGATGAGGTCCATAATGACAATGGAGTTGAGCTGCATGGTGAGCACCTTCATGGTCACCTTGCGAAACTCCTCCGCCTGCTGGGCCATCTCCTCCTGACGAGCCTCATCGGCCTGATAGATCTTCAAGGTGGTCAGGCCCTGGAGATTCTCCAAGAAGTGGTCGCCCAGACTGGTGTACTTCCCCCAGTACTTGGCCAGCAGCTTTTTGGCAAAGGTCTGTACCGCCGCAATGGCAATGGGGATGAGGGGCACGCACACCAGCAGCACCACGGCGCACATCAGGCTGATGGGGGCCAAGAAGACAAAGAGGGTCACGGGAGCCAGCAGGCTGTAGAAGAACTGGGGCAGGTAGGAGCCGAAGTAGATCTCCAGCTGGTCCACTCCTTCCACCGCCACCTGAACCACCTGGGCGGTGGAGGTGCGCTGGCGGTAGGAGGCCCCCAGGGTGTACAGCTTGTCAAACAGGGCCCGGCGCAGGGTGGATTTCACCTGCCGGGAGGCCAAATGGCTCATGCGGGCGGCGGCCCGCAGGGCAAACCACCGCACCACCAGAGCAACCAGGGCAATTCCTCCCGCAAAGGGGAGACTGGAGGATACCGGGCGGCCCTCCAGCAGCTGACCCAGGAGCCAGCCCAGGGTAAACACCAGGGCGGCATTGGCCACCATGGAAATCCACTGGCAGGCCACATTTCCGGCAATAAATTTTTTGCTGTCCGGCACCATGCCCAACAGCCGTTTGTCCATCATCATGGGAATCTCCTCTCCTTCGAATTAGCTTAGGCTAACAGAAATGACAAAAAAGAAAGTTAGCAAAAGCTAACGATTTGTGCAAAAAAAGAACAGGGCGAAGTTACCCTATGCAAACTATAGCACATTCCAGGCGGTGGTGCAAGCAGAAAATGGGGGAAGGGCATAGAATGAAGGGGGGAAACCCCGGAAGGAGGATGCCTAGATGGGAATTACCAGTTCAAATAAAGTGGTGGACCGCAGCGAAGTGAGCTGTGACGGCGAATTTCAAGTGACGCTGGCACTGACGGCGGCCCCGGACATCATTGAGAACCCCACCGATATTGTATTGGTGCTGGACCGCTCCGGCAGCATGTCAGGCGTACCGCTGGCCGCCATGAAGGAGGGGTCAGACACCTTTATTGACATCATACAGCAGGCCACCGACGACGGAAGCGGCAGCGGGGACTTGGGCTCCGGCACCCGCATGGGGGTGGTGAGCTTTTCCTCGTCCGCTGTGGTGGATGCGCCCTTGACGGCCTCGGTGAGCCAGCTGAAAGGGGCGGTGGACGCCCTGACGGCAGGGGGCAGCACCAACCACGGGGATGCCTTTGCCACGGCCACCCAGCTGTTGGAGACGGGGACCAATCCGGTGAAGGTGATGGTGCTGTTTACCGACGGCAACACCACCGCAGGACCGCCCCCGGCCCCCATTGCGGCCCAGGCCCGGGACAAGGGCATTATCATCTATTGTATCGGGCTGGTGGGGGCGGATGGCCTGGATGTCAGCGCCCTGAATAACTGGGCCACCGACCCGGACTCGGTGCATGTGGCCATTGCCCCCACCCCTCAGGACTTGGAGGAAATTTTTGCAGAGTTGGCGGCCAACCTCACCAAGCCCGGCGCTACGGATTTGAAGATTGTGGAGCAGCTCAACCCTGAGTTTGAGATCGTCAACATCGTGACTCCGGCCAAGGGCAGCGTGGAGCAGCAGTCGGACACTCAGCTGACCTGGAAGATGGACAGTCTGGGGGTCAGCGGGGTGGAGAGCGCCACTCTGGCCTTCCGGGTCCGCCATCGGGGCGTGACCGGGGGCGTAAAGCAGGTCAACCAGTCCATCCAGTACAGCGATGCCCAGGGGAACTTGGTGGACTTCCCCGACCCCACCGTGAACGTGAAGTGTGACCTGGTGGTGTGCGCTGAGCCCTGTCCCACCCCAGTGGACGTGGTGGCGGAGGGGTGCTCCGACACGGTCGTGGTGGACGTGGGGGATGTGCAGCTGGGGGCCCAGGGGCGTATCATCCAGCTGGAGGTGACGGTGAAGGACGTCTGTCCCAACCGCCGGGTGGCCTTAGGCGTGATGTTAGAGGAGGTGGGCCCGGACGGGAAAACAGAGCCCCGTGGATTTAAGGCGTACACCATTCCCGCCCACACCCAGCCGGGATGCCGGGATGTGCAGGTCCAGTGCATCCGTTTTGTGGTGCCCGAGGATGTGTCCCTGTGGGGCAAGTCGCTGTGCGACACCCGCCGCTTCCAGGTCCAGCTCATTGCCCAGGAGATGGATTGGGAGTTTCACTGTCCGTAAACCAATCGCTATGCCAGGTGGGGAGATTCCCCACCTGGCAAAAATTTTTGAAAAGTTGTTGGAATAACAACAGAAAGAGGCGGCAAACCTGTGCTATCATGCTCCTTGTCATAAGAAAGGTTTAAGACGCTGTCAGCGGTGGCATTCTATGGGTATCAACCGGAAGGGAAGTGCTGATATGAATGCGACAGTGGATCAATATCTGTGTATCGGGTGCGGCGCATGTGTCGTCTTGTGTCCTCGGGTGTTTCGCATGGGAGAGGACGGCAAGTCGGGGGTGAGCCAGACGGTCACAGAGGAGACCTTGTCCCAGGTGCAGGAGGCCATTGACTCCTGCCCGGTCACCGCCATCAGCTGGCTGGAACATGAGTAAAAGGAGCTTATCAATATGGAACAAAAGATGTTTTGCTACCAGTGCCAGGAGACCGCCGGGTGCCGTGGGTGCACCATGGTGGGGGTGTGCGGCAAGCAGCCGGACGTAGCCGCCATGCAGGACCTGTTGGTGTATGTCAGCCGGGGCATTTCCGCCGTCACCACGGCTCTGCGTAAAGAGGGAAAGACGGTTGCCCCGGAGATCAACCATCTCATTACCCTCAACCTCTTCACCACCATCACCAACGCCAACTTTGACCGGGAGAGCATTGAAGCCCGCATCCGGGCCACGCTGGAGGCCAAGGCCCAACTGCTGGCCCAGCTCGGCGATACCTCTAACCTGCCCCAGGCCGCCCTATGGGACGGCGCTGGGGACTGGGAGGAGAAGGCCAAGACGGTGGGGGTGCTGTCCACTGAGAATGAGGACATTCGCTCCCTGCGGGAGCTGATTACCTACGGCCTCAAGGGCCTGTCCGCCTACTCCAAGCACGCCAACGCCCTGCTCCAGGACGACGAGGACGTGGACACCTTTTTGCAGCGGGCCCTGGCCGCTACCCTGGATGACAGCCTCACGGTGGACCAGCTGGTGGCTTTGACCATGGAGACGGGCAAGTATGGCGTCTCCGGCATGGCCATGCTGGACAAGGCCAACACCACCGCCTATGGAAATCCTGAGATCACCCGCGTCAACATCGGGGTGGGCAAGAATCCCGGCATTCTGGTCTCCGGCCACGATCTGCGGGACCTGGAGATGCTGCTGGAGCAGACCCAGGGCACCGGGGTGGACGTGTACACCCACTCGGAGATGCTCCCCGCCCACTACTACCCCGCCTTTAAGAAGTATCCCAACTTTGTGGGCAACTACGGCAACGCCTGGTGGAAGCAGAAGGAGGAGTTTGAGGCCTTCCACGGCCCCATCCTCATGACCACCAACTGCATTGTGCCCCCCAAAGACAGCTACAAGGACCGGCTGTATACCACTGGAGCCGCCGGATACCCCGGCTGTACCCACATTCCCGGTGAGATCGGGGAGCAGAAGGATTTTTCTGCCCTCATTGCCCACGCCAAGACCTGTGAGCCTCCCGCCCAGCTGGAGACCGGGGAGATTGTGGGCGGCTTTGCCCACGCCCAGGTGCTGGCTCTGGCCGACCAGGTGGTGGAGGCGGTGAAGAGCGGCGCCATCCGCAAGTTTGTGGTCATGGCCGGCTGCGATGGCCGGGCCAAGAGCCGGGAGTACTATACCGAGTTTGCCAAGGCTCTGCCCCAGGACACGGTGATTCTCACCGCTGGCTGCGCCAAGTACAAGTACAACAAGCTGCCTCTGGGTGACATTGGCGGCATTCCCCGGGTGCTGGACGCCGGACAGTGTAACGACTCCTACTCCTTGGCGGTCATCGCCCTGAAGCTCAAGGAGGTGTTCGGGCTGGAGGACATCAACGACCTGCCCATCATCTATAACATCGCCTGGTACGAGCAGAAGGCGGTGATTGTGCTCCTGGCCCTGCTGTATTTAGGGGTGAAGAACATCCACCTGGGTCCCACCCTCCCAGCTTTCCTCAGCCCCAATGTGGCCAAGGTGCTGGTGGACAACTTCGGCATTGCAGGCATCGGCACCGTGGAGGGGGACATGAAGCTGTTTTTCGGCTAATCTCTCAAAAATGCAAGCATTTTTGAGAGGGTGCAGCCCGCTGCATGCATAATTGGGTCAAAGGGCGACCCAATTCCACACTGGCGGGCTGAGAAGTGTATTTTCCCATGCGCATGTCCTGGGAAAATACGTGATTTCAATTTTTTTCCCGCCCGGGGGGCGGGAAAACTCTGCCGAGAGCTTTTGACTGAGCGAGGTTGTCACAACTTCCTGCATGGATGCTAGCTTTGAAACAAATTGAGCCGGAGTGCACCACGCACTCCGGCTTTTTCCATGCTGTGATTGAAAAATCATCAGAATTTAGTATAATGTAGAAAAGCCAATACTAGGAGGAACATGACCATGTATCAAGAGACATCCCGTGAAGTGTTGAACTTCATTGAACATAGCCCCAGCTGCTTCCACGCGGTGGAGCAGCTCTCCCAGATGCTGGACCAGGCTGGGTATCAGCGCCTGAAGGAGTGCGATGGCTGGACCCTGGAACAGGGGGGCAAGTATTACGTCATCCGCAACGGCTCGTCCATTATTGCCTTCCATGTGGGCCAGCAGCTGGACAACTACCACTTCCAGATTACCGCCTCCCACAGCGACTCTCCCAGCTATAAGGTGAAGGAGAAGGCGGAGCTCAAGGGCAAGGGCGGCTATCTCCAGCTGAACACCGAGGGGTACGGCGGCATGATCTGCTCCAGCTGGCTGGACCGGCCTCTGTCCCTGGCTGGCCGGGTGCTGGTGCGCCAGGGCAACGTGGTGGAGACCCGGCTTCTCAACATCGACCGGGACCTGCTGCTCATCCCCAACGTGGCCATCCACATGAACCGGGAAGTGAATTCCGGCATGAAGTACAACCAGCAGGTGGACATGCTTCCTCTGTTCTCCGCCGGGGAGTGTGGAGAGAACAGCTACTATGAGCTCATTGCCCAGGAGCTGGGGGTGAAGCCGGAGGACGTTGTGGGCTGTGACCTGTACCTCTACCCCCGGGTGGCCCCCTCCCTGTGGGGGGCCAAGGAGGAATTTATCTCCTCCCCCCGCCTGGACGATCTCCAGTGTGCCTACACCTCCATGAAGGCCCTGGTGGACAGCCACAACCCCCACGGGGTCAACGTGTGCTGCTGTTTTGACAACGAGGAGGTGGGCTCCGGTACCAAGCAGGGCGCTCTGTCAACCTTCCTGCGGGACGTGCTCCAGCGGGTCCACGCCGCCCTGGGCCATGCCCCTGAGGACTACTTCCGGGCGGTGGCCAAGAGCTTCATGGTGTCCTGCGACAACGCCCACGCCGTCCACCCCAACCACCCGGAGAAGACAGACGGGGAGAACTGTGTGTATATGAATCAGGGTATCGTGGTGAAGTTCTCCGCCAACCAGAAGTACACCACCGACGGCATCAGCGCCGCCATTTTCATGCAGCTGTGCAAGGATGCCCAGGTGCCGGTGCAGACCTTCGCCAACCGCAGCGACATGGCAGGAGGCAGTACCCTGGGCAATCTGTCCACCCAGCAGGTGTCCCTCCACACCGTGGACGTGGGCCTGCCCCAGCTGGCCATGCACTCCACCTATGAGACGGCGGGGGTGAAGGATTCGGCCTATATGGTCCAGGCCCTCACCGCCTTCTATAACACCGATCTGGACATCACCGACAGCGATCGGTTTGTGCTGGGCTGAGAATACGAGAAACGAGGTGTGTTTCATGGGTCAACCGCTGCAATTTTGCCGAGGCGGTGGGTGCACCGCCAAACTGGGCCCTGCGGCCCTGAGCCGGGTGCTGGAGAAGCTGCCTCGGCCCACCGACCCAAACCTGCTCATTGGTGCGGAGTCCAGCGATGACGCCGCTGTGTACCGCCTCACCGATGACCTGGCCATCGTCCAGACCCTGGACTTCTTCCCACCCATGTTGGATGACCCCTACCTCTTCGGGCAGGTGGCCGCCGCCAACGCCCTCAGTGACATCTACGCTATGGGGGGCGAGGTGAAGACGGCGCTGAACATCGTCTGCTTTCCCGAGGAGATGGACCTGAACATTCTGGGCGAGATTCTCCGGGGCGGCAGCGAGAAGGTGCTGGAGGCCGGGGGCTCCCTGGCCGGGGGCCACTCCATCGCCGACCAGGAGGTGAAGTACGGCCTGTCTGTGACAGGGGTGGTCCACCCCCAGCGGATTCTGGCCAACAACACCGGAAAGGTGGGGGACCACCTCATCCTCACCAAACCTCTGGGGGTGGGGCTGCTGTGTACCGCCGCCCGGCTGGGCCAGGCGGACCCCCAGGCCTTCCAGGGGGCGGTGAAGTCCATGACCACCTTGAATAAATATGCTGCACAGGTGGCGGCCAAGTACCGGGTCCACGCTGCCACCGACGTGACGGGGTTTGGATTGTTGGGGCACCTCCACGAGATGATGCGCCCCCACCTGTCCGCCCGGATTTTCGCCCACGCCCTGCCCGTGCTGGACACGGCCCTGGACTGTGCCGACGAGTTTTACCTCACCGCCGCCGGGCAGCGCAACCGCAACTTTGCCACCCAGCGGGCGGTGCTCCACGGGCTCACCTTTGCCCAGGAGGAACTGCTCTTTGACCCTCAGACCTCGGGGGGCCTGCTGCTGGCGGTGGAGGAGGCGGATGCCCAGCCCCTATTGGAGGAACTGCGTACCCTGGACTTGCCCTGCGGCGACATCGGGACCATTCTGCCCCGGTTGGACGCAGAGATCATTGTAGAACCGTAAACAAGAGGAGGAACTGAATATGGAAGTTCTGGTGGATGCCCGTGGCAAGGCATGTCCCTTGCCAGTGATTGAGACCCGCAACGCCCTGCGGGAGCACGGCGCTCCCGTGGTGACCCTGGTGGACAACGACATCGCCCGGCAGAACGTGGAGAAGATGGCCCGTCAGATGGGCCTGAATGCCGCCACCCAGCAGGAGGATGGGGGCTGGCGCATCACCCTCACCGCTGCAGGACAGGGCTTTGACCCGGACAGCCAGGAGGTGGAAGACCTCATGGAGAACATTCCCCCCTGCACTGTGCCTGTCCAGGGCCCCACCGTGGTGGTGCTGTCCTCGGACCAGATGGGAACGGGGGATGAGGTGCTGGGCCGGGCTCTGATGAAGGGCTTTGTCTACGCCCTCACCCAGCTGGATGAGGCCCCAGACACCGTACTGCTCTACAACGGCGGCGCCAAGCTGTCCGTGGAGGGGGCGGAGACGGTGGCAGACCTGAAGACCCTGGAAGAGGCCGGGGCGGAAATCCTCACCTGTGGCACCTGCTTGAACCACTACGGCCTTACCGAGAAACTGGCGGTGGGCAGCGTCACCAACATGTACGTCATCGCTGAGACCATGGCCAAGGCCGGAAAGGTCATCCGCCCATGAGGGGCGTGGTAGTCGTCCGGGGCGGGGGAGACCTGGCCACCGGGACCATCCTGCGCCTGTACCAGTGCGGGGTGCGGGTGTTGGTGCTGGAGTGCGCCCAGCCCACCGCCATCCGCCGGGCGGTGGCCTTCTGTGAGGCGGTGTATGACGGTGTGACCCAGGTGGAAGGGGTGACCTGTCGCCGCATTGACACCCCGGAGCAGGCCGAAGCGGTGTGGGTAGAGGGGGAGATTCCCCTGCTGGTGGACGAGACCGGGGCGTGCCTGGCTCAGGTCCGGCCTGTGGCCCTGGTGGATGCCATTCTGGCCAAGCGTAACCTGGGTACCACCCGGGATATGGCCCCCATCACCGTGGCCCTGGGCCCCGGCTTTGTGGCCGGGGAGGATGTGGACGCTGTGGTGGAGACCATGCGGGGCCACCGTCTGGGCCGGGTGCTGTACACCGGGGCCGCGCAACCTAACACGGGGGTGCCGGGGAAGATTGGCGGCTACGACAAGGAGCGGGTCATCCACGCCCCGGCGGACGGGACTCTGGTTCCCTGCACCGCCATCGGCGACGTGGTGCAGGCGGGGCAGACTCTGGCCATGCTTGGAGACGTGCCAGTGCCCGCTACCATTGACGGCGTGCTCCGAGGGCTCATCCGGGCGGGATACCCGGTGACAAAAGGCCTGAAAATTGCAGACATTGACCCCCGACTGGGGGAGCGGGAGAACTGCACCACCGTCTCGGACAAGGCCCGGGCCATTGCCGGGGGCGTGTTGGAGGCTCTGCTCTACCTGGCCCAGGAGAGAGGCCTCACCCGTTGCCTGCTGGGGGAGGGATAAGCCCATGATCTATCTGGATGCGGCGGCCACCTCCTTTTTGAAGCCACCTTGTGTGGCCCAGGCGGTGGTGGATGCCATGCACACGGTGGGCTCCCCGGGCCGGGGAGCCCATCCTCTGACGTTGGCGGCTTCCCGCACCGTGTGGGCATGCCGGGAGGCGGTGGCGGAGCTGTTGGGGGCCGCAGACCCCGCCCGGGTCTGCTTTACCCCCAATTCCACGGCGGCACTGAACACCGCCATCTGTGGCCTGTACGGCCCGGGGGACCACGTCATCACCACCGCCCTGGAGCACAACTCTGTGCTGCGCCCCCTGTATCGGCTGGAGGAGCAGGGCCTGGAGCTGACCATCCTCCCCGCCGATGAAACGGGCAACATCGACTATGAGGACTTTGCACGGGCTCTACGCCCAAACACCCGGGGGGTGGTGTGCACCCACGCCTCCAATGTCACGGGCAATACCCTGGATTTGAAGTGTATCGGGAACTTTTGTCGGGCTCATGGCCTCACCTTTGTGGTGGACGCCTCCCAATCTGCGGGAGTGCTGGACGTGAACCAGCAGGCGGTGGGGGCATCGGTGGTGTGTTTTACCGGCCATAAGGGACTGCTGGGCCCCCAGGGCACCGGTGGGTTGAGTGTGGCCCCGGATGTGACTCTCCGTCCTTTAGCGGTGGGGGGCAGCGGCGTGCACAGCTATGACCGCCGCCACCCCCAGGACTTGCCTGAGGGCCTGGAGGCGGGCACCCTCAACGCCCACGGCCTGGCGGGATTGCTGGCTGGGATAACTTATATCAAAGAACGGGGCCAGGAAAACTTGTATCGGCAGGAGATGAAATTGGCCCGGACTTTCGTAAACGGAGTGCGGCACCTCCCCGGTGTGACGCTATACGGGGATGTGGATGCCCCCCACCGCACGGCGGTGGTGTCTTTAAACCTGGGGGAGGAGGACGCCGGAGAGGTGGCGGACGTGCTGGCCCAGGAGTTCGGTATCTGCACCCGGGCGGGGGCCCACTGCGCCCCCCTCATCCATGAGGCCCTGGGCACCTCGGCTCGGGGGGCAGTGCGGTTTTCTTTCTCCCATTTGAATACCCCCCAAGAGGTGGCCCAAGCCGTGGACGCTGTGGCAGACTTGGCCCGGCGGCTATCACCCATATAAGGAGAAACCCATGTTGAGAAAACCTCAGCTTCGCCTGGTCATCACCTTCCACACCACGGCGGAGGCGTTGAAAACCGAGAAACTGGCCCGGGAGCAGGGCCTGGAGGGACGGCTCATCCCGGTGCCCCAGGTCCTCAGCGCCGGGTGTGGATTGGCGTGGAGTGCCCCGCCGGAGACTCAGGCGGCCATGGAGACTGTGCTGGAGCGGGGGGATATCCACCCCCAGCAGATCATTCAACTGACCATTTAGGAGGGATGCAGGTGGACAACGGATATCGAGCGCTGGCCCGGGCCCTGGACGAGAAGGGCCTAGTGTGGCGGGTTACCGCCCTGGAGGGAGAGAACCTGGGCCAGGCGGTGCAGCTGGAGCAGCGCCCTGCCTGGCTGGGCCATGGTTTCCAGCCCCCTTGCCAGACCACAGACGAGATGGGGCGGGCGGTGCTGGTGGAGTGCCTGCGCCGGGAAAAGACTCTGCTCATCTGCGGCGGCGGCCATGTGTCGGTGCCCGTGGCCCGGCTGGGAGTGATGCTGGGCTATCAGGTGACAGTGGTGGACGACCGGGAGGAGTTTGCCCAGCCCCAGCGGTTTGAGCCGGGGGTGGACACCGTGTGCGCCCCCTTCGAGGAATACCTGTCCCAGACCTTTCCCTGGGAAGAGCATCCCGACCTGTCGGTGGTCATCGTCACCCGGGGCCACGGGGGAGATGCAGTGTGTCTGCGTCAGGCGGTGAAACATCCCTTGACCTATCTGGGCATGATCGGCAGTAAGAGAAAAAATCAAGCCATCTTCCAGCTACTCCAGGGGGAGGGGGTGGACCCCCAGGCGTTGGAGCGGGTCCACGCCCCCATCGGGCTGGACATCGGGGCCCAGACCCCCGAGGAGATTGCCGTGTCCATCGCTGCGGAGTGGATTGCCACCCGCCAATGCGGCCAGGGCGCTGTCTTTCCCCGGGAACTCCGGGAGGCACTGCGGTCCGGTGCCGGGGGCGTCATGGTCACGGTGGTGAAAAAATCCGGCTCTGCTCCCCGGGGTGTGGGAACCCGGATGTTGATTTGTCCTGACGGCACCACCGTGGGCACCATCGGCGGTGGCCTGGCGGAGTACCAGGCGGTGTGCCAGGGGCGGGATTTGTTGGACCACCCTCGCCCCATGTTGGTATCCTATGACATGCGCTCTGGGGAAGCGGGGCGCTCCGGTATGATCTGCGGCGGCACCATTGAGGTGCTGTTTGAAGAGGTGCCCACCCAAGTATAAATGGAAAATGCCTGTTCGGCTTCGGCCGGACAGGCATTTTTTATGGGCAAATGGTGCAGGAAATCCCCCGGACGGAGAGAAGCGTCTCCACCTGGGTGGCCACCTCTTGGCGGCGAGGGGTGTCGGCATGGGTGAGCAGAACATGGTACTTATCAAGGGGCAGCCCTGCGGCATCCATGGCGTCTTGAATGCAATAGAGAACATCGGAGCTATCCACGGTGTGTTGGGGATGTTCCGCCCAGTTCGGGCAGAGCTGGTAGCAGTGGACGCACTCCGCCACCGGGCGGTCCACCGCAGACAGCCCTGCCACCACCAGGCACAGGTCGGTATCGGGCAAGATCACCGGTTCAAAGGAGCGGTGCAGCTTCAAGGGCAGCATTTTTGCCCCGTCTGCCTCGTATAGCACCAGCTGGGCCTGATGAAAGCCCAGTTCCAAAAGTTCCGGGGACAGAGCGCGCAGCTTGCCTTCCCGAGAGGTACATCCGACACAGGTGACCCCTGGTTGGGCCAATGCCTCGGCCAACTCCTGGGGTGAGGGGTCTATGAGAAGTCGGTCACATACCGTGTCCGGGTAGGGGCGGATGCGGGTGGTGGTGGTCAGCAGCACCCGCCGCTGGCGGTGGGCCACGGCCAACCGCCCCAGGGCGGTGGTCTTGCCTCCCGCTCCGATGGCGGCCACAGAATGCATGGTCTCCAGAGAAATGAGCACGGTATATCCCTCCCGTTCTTGCCTGTGATATCCAATTTATCAAAGCATATTTGACCGGAAATTGCAAGAGGAATTGAGGGAAAAAGTACCATTGCACCGTAATAGGAGGCAATAAACGCCAGTATGGGAGAAACAGGACATAAATGGACACATATGGTGGGGAGACAGACAAGATGCACAAAAATCGAAAATGAGATTGAAAAAAAGTGGGTAATGTGCTTTAATTTAGTAAAATATCAATGGAGGAACAGCGGAGCGGCCCACGGGCCGGACATAGGAAGAGGGGGAGTTTACCGTGGTGTGGCAAGACAGAGACAAGGGTGAGAGTGGCGTGCAATTTCCGTACCGCTACCGGGTCATGTTGGTGGACGACGAGGAGGAAGTGCGGGAAGGCGTGCGAGAGAAAGTGGAGTGGAACCGCTGTGGCTTTGAACTGGTGGCTGAGGCGTCCAACGGCCAGGAGGCCTGGGAGACCGCCAAAACCGTGGCACCCGATGTGGTGATCACCGACATACGCATGCCCTTTATGAGCGGGCTGGAGCTGTGCCACAACCTGCGCACCATGTTCCCGGACATCTGCCTGGTGATTCTCACCGGATATGACGACTTTGACTACGCCAAGCGGGCCATTCAGGAGAATGTGACCGAGTACATCTTGAAACCCGTAAATTTTGGAGAATTTACTGCGCTCATGGGGCGGATTCGAGAGAAGCTGGACCAGCACCTGGCCAAGCAATATGACTTGAAACGGCTGAGAGAGCAGTACGAGATGAGCTTGCCTGCCATGCGGGAACAGCTGTTGGCCCGGCTATTGGACAGCAGTGTCCAGGAGGAGTGGGCCCGGGAAAAGGCACGGGAAATGCGCCTGACCATCACCGGGGAGAAGTGGACCATTGCTCTCATCCGCTACAACGGGGGAGACGGGGCCATGCAGCAACGGGAGTTACTGCCCCACATGGTGCGGCAGCGGGCGGAGAAGGAGCTGCCTCGGTACTGCCCGGTGATCTGCTTCCTCTACCAGGACTATGTGGCGGTGTTGGCCACCATCGAGCGGCAGCAAGACATGCTCCAGCTCATCAACGGGATGCGCCAGATCTGCCTGTCTGCCCAGCGATTCCTCCAGCTGGAGCTGGCGGTGGGCATTGGCAGCACTTGCACCGCCCTGTCCCAGCTGCGCCGATCTGCCATGGAGGCCAGAAATGCCTTGGATTATCAGACTATGGTGGGGGAGGAGCCGGTGGTGTACATCGGGGACATTGAGCCCCAGACCACCGAGGCCTCCGCTCTGGAGGGCTACTCCTTCCGGGAACTTCTGGCCGCCATGCGCCTGGAGGACAATGATCAGATTGAGGAGACGGTGCGCAACTTTCTCTCGGTGCTGCGAGCCAAGAAAATGCCGGTGTCCCAGTACCGGCTGTCGGTGATGGAGCTGGCCACCGAGCTGCTGCGGGTTATCAAGACCTATGAGCTGGAGGACACCGACGATCTGTCCCAGCAGCTGGTGGAGCTGACGTTACTAAAAAATCTCCACTCCCCCTGGGTCTTTGAAAGCCGCCTCATCCAGCTGTGCCAGCAGATTAGCCGCTCCATTGCGCAAAAGCGCAACAACGCCACCCAGCTGGTGGCAGAGGAGGCTAAGAGCTACATCCAAAAGCACTACAGCAACCCGGGGCTGTCTCTGGAGTCGGTGTGTACCCATCTGCATTTGAGTGTCAGCCACTTTTCCACCCTGTTCAAGCAGGAGACGGGGTGCGGGTTTGTCAACTACCTCACCCAGGTGCGGCTGACCCAGGCGGCGTGGCTGCTGGACAACACGGACAGCGCGGTGGGGGAGATCGCCCAACAGGTGGGATACAGCGAACCGGCCTATTTCAGCTACGTGTTCAAAAAGCGGTACGGGGTCTCACCCATGAAGTACCGCTATATGAAGGAGAAGAGTGAAGATGGGGAGGGTTAAGCAGGTGCTGACCCACTGGCTGGAGGGGTTTCGCAGCAAGAACATCTAGTATACCATCGCGCTGGCCTTTACCGGCATCACCCTGGTGGCCATGACGCTGGTGGGGATTGTGCTGTACACCGGCTTTTTCTCCTCGGCGGAAACCATGATGAAGGAGAACAACACCCGTCTGGTGGAACAGATTGGACTGAACCTGGACATGTATCTGAAAAACATGATGCGGGTGTCCGAGACGGCCTACTACCGGGTGATCAAAAAGCATGACCTGGCGGTGGATGACATTGGGGAGCAGATCGAGTTGCTGTACGACGCCAACAAAGACCTACTGGTGAGCATTGTCATCCTGGACCCCGAGGGCAACGTGCTGACCAGTGCTCCGGCAGCCAAGGAGAAGGAGGCCCAGACGGCAAAAGATCAGGCGTGGTTCCGGGAGGCCCTGGATAAGATCGAAAATTTTCACTTTTCCCTGCCCCATGTGCAGAACCTGTTTGACGACCCGGACTGCCGCTACCGCTGGGTGGTGTCCCTGTCCCGGGCAGTGGAGCTGACGGAGAACGGACAGGTGGGCCAGGGTGTGCTGCTGTTGGACATCAACTTCTCCGGCATTGAGCAGATTTTCAACAACGCCGGATACGGGGACTCCGGTTACGCCTACCTGGTGGGGGAGGACGGGGAGATGATCTACCACCCCCGCCAACAGCTGGTGTATTCCGACCTCTTTGAAGAGGACAGCTTGGCCTACGTGGGGGAGAAGGACGGCAACTACATCGGAAAGGTGAACGGGCAGGACTCGGTGATCACCGTCAAGACGGTGGGATACACCGGGTGGAAGATTGTCCGGGTGGCCCCCGTGGGCATCTATTCCGACGACGTGCTCTTTATCCAGCTGGCGGGCCTCATTGGTGTGGTGTGTCTGGCCATCCTCATCATCCTGGTCAACCAGTCGGTGTCTTCCCAGATTGCACGCCCGGTGGAACAGCTGCAAAAGTCAGTGGAGAAGCTGGAAAACGGAGACCTGGATGCAGAGATCGCCATCGGCGGCTCCTATGAGATTCAACGGCTGGGCAGAACGGTGCAGTCCATGGCCCAGGAGATGAAAAAGCTTATGGCGGATGTGGTGAAGGAGCAGGAGTCCAAGCATAAAAGTGAGCTGGACGCCCTCCAGCACCAGATCAATCCCCATTTCCTCTACAATACCCTCTCATCCATTGTGTGGATGATTGAGAAGGGACGGGCGGAGGAGTCGGTGAACATGATCGGGGCCCTGTCCCGGCTGTTCCGCATTAGCCTCAGCAAGGGGCGCACCATCATCCGGGTGGGGGACGAGCTGGAGCACGCCAAGAGCTATCTCACCATTCAGAAGGTGCGGTATAAAAATAAGTTCACCGTCACCTTTGACACCGACCCGGAGGTGCTGGAGTTGTCTACGGTGAAGCTCATCATCCAGCCCCTGTTGGAAAACGCCATCTATCACGGCATGGAATTCATGGACGGGGATGGAGAGATCACCGTACGCTCCCAAATCCGGGATGGACAGCTGTACATCGCGGTGCAGGACAACGGGGACGGCATGCCGCCGGACCTGTGTGCCAAGCTGTTGGACCCCAACGCAAAAGTGACACAGGGGAAATCCGGCTCCCGGGGGTCTGGCCTGGGTATGCGCAACGTACACGAGCGCATCCGATTGGCCTTCGGGGCGGAGTATGGCCTGAGCATCCGCAGCAAATTGGGATGGGGAACTGTGGTGGAGGCGCACCTGCCCTGCATTCCCTACGACGAAGAGAACGGGGGGACCTGACATGCAGACAAAACGCAAATACAGTTGGGGATACCTGGCTCTGGCGGTGGTGGTGTGCGGCGTGCTGCTGGTGTCCTGGGGGAACCTGAGAAGGAAACAGCGCCTGTCAGAGCCGGTGGAACTGTCGGTGATTGTGCGCTGGCAGTCCAGCGAGGTCTGGGAGAACATCCGCCGGGGCATTGAACTGGCCGCTCAGGACTACAACCTGGATGTCATGTATATTACCTTGACAGATGAAAACAGCGTTCAGGAGCAAGAGACTATGATTGACCGGGAGACCCAGCTGGACACCCAGGCCATTTTGCTCGCCGCCGCGGACCAGGAGGCCCTGTGCCAGACGGTGGAGGAGACCCAGAAGAAGATCCCTGTCATCTGTTTTGAGTCTGGGACGGTGTGTCCGGGAGACGTGATGTGTATTTCGGCGGACAACTACGCCATGGGCCAGGAGCTGGGCAAGCTGCTGCTGACACAGGGCGTGGAGCAGGGCCAGGTGCTGCTGGTGGGGGCGGACAGCCCCTGCCAGAGCATCCAGGACCGAAAGGCGGGGGTGCTGTCTGTGTTGGAGGACTACCCCATCAGCACCACCGTGTGCAGTGAGCTGGGAGAGGAGTCGGAGCTGACGGAGTATGACGCCGTCTTGGCTCTGGACACCCAGCCCTTGGAGGATGCGGCACAGAGCCTGGAGGGCCACCCACAGGAGGTGGTGCTGCTGGGCATCGGGGGGAACAACCGCATCGCCTACCACATGGAGCACAACATCATCCAGGGAATTGTGGCCCAGAACGAGGTGGGCATGGGATACTTGGCGGCAAAGCAGGCGGCGGACGCGGTGCGCACTCGGGCCTCCCAGGAGGCTCCAGGGATTGAGTACCGGGTCATCACCAAAGAGACCATGTACGAGCGGGAGAATGAGCAGCTGCTCTTCCCCTTCGGGCTGTGACGGGAAAAGGGGAGGAGAGGAAAACATGAGAAAGGTATTGATAGCCCTGGTGATTTTGGCCGTGGGGCTGTCCGGGCTGCTGATCTGGCACTGCTCGGGCATTGAAATGGAGAGCAACCAGGTTCGAATCGGGGTGACGGTGTACCAGATGGAGGACCCGTTCATTGCCCAGATTCCCCATTACATTGAGAAGATCGCCAAGGAGTACGAGGAAGAGCACGGAGTGCGGGTGTTTGTGGACGTGGTGGATGCCATGGGAAACCAGAACCTGCAAAATGACCAGGTGAGCCAGTTTTTGGACCGGGACTTTGACGTGCTGTGTGTGAACATGGTGGACCGCACGGCGGCGGGCAGCATTGTGGACAAGGCCATGCAGGCCGATGTCCCAGTGGTATTTTTCAACCGGGAGCCGGTGGAAGAGGATATGCGCCGCTGGGATAAGCTGTACTACGTGTGTTCCAAAGCGGACGAGTCCGGCGTGTTGGAGGGCGGCATTGTGGTGGATGCCTACCAGGCACAGCCGGAGCGCTGGGACAAAAATGGAGACGGAAAGCTGCAATACGTGCTGTTGGAGGGGGAGCAGGGGCACCAGGACTCCCTCATCCGCACAGAAGTCACCATCAAGACCATCACCGATGCAGGCATTGAGCTGGACAAGCTGGCGGGGGAGACCGCAGATTGGCAGCGGGCCCAGGCGGGGGTGCTCATGGAGCAGTGGGTCCAGGAGTTCGGGGACCAGATCGAGCTGGTCATCAGCAACAACGACAATATGGCCCTGGGTGCTCTGGATACCTACGCCGCCCTGGGCATTGAGGAGCTGCCCATGATTGTAGGCATTGACGCCATCCAACCGGCCCTGGATGCGGTGCGGACGGGCCGGATGACCGGTACCGTCCTCAACGACGCCAAAGGCCAGGCCCAGGCCATTTTTGACCTGGCCTACCCTCTGGCCCAGGGGAAGGACCCGGTGGAGGACTATGAAACTTTGGAAAACCGCTATGTGTGGGTTGCCCACCAGGCGGTGACCACCGAGAACCTAGATGAGATTGTGGCCCTCTTACAGTGAGGGGGGAGGACAGAGAGTTATAAAAATTTACGAGGGACTTTCGAAAAAATTATGGAATCTGCATAACTGTATTGACGGATGCCTGGGAAACTTGTAGACTGTACCCAGTCAATTTGATCTTGCATCAGATGATTCCTTCTTTTCCTTCCCCCTTTCATCCAGGCGGACACAGCGCGAGCTGTGTCCGCCTGGGCTTTTTTCCATTGGCCGCCCACAGGTGTTGCCTTTTTTCAACCATAGGTTGAAAAAATAACACCAGAAGGGAGATGGCCTTGGGAGGCGGGACATGATAAGATGGAACTGTTGAGAAAGGAGGGGCAGATATGCCTGTAAACTTGGGAGACAAGATTCGGCAGTTGCGCAAAGGAAAAGGAAAAGGAATTTCCCAGGAGGTGTTGGCCCAGTACCTGGGGGTGAGTTTCCAGGCGGTGAGCAAGTGGGAGACGGGGGGTTCACTTAGATAAAGATACCACATCAATCCCACGCTGACTTTTGCTCAAC
>NHCFR00700__coassemble_1205_pt1 | contig 23461 bp, 25 predicted proteins | sample NHCFR00700__metabat2_low_PE_012 | metagenome-assembled genome bin NHCFR00700 | reverse complement strand
GAGAATCTATACGATATGGAGTATCATTTTCCTGTTGGGTGCAGTCTGGAATGTTCTTTGTCTGACTGCAATTCTGCCATTGAAGCTTTATACGCTATCGTTTGCAGTTGTAATGCTGGTAAATGTCGTCTCGATTGCTTTGAATTCATGTACATTTAAGCAAGTCCAGCATACCAATGAAGGCAAAATAAAAACTCCCATATCCGGGCTCCTCCTGTGCTCAGCAATCGCGTGGTTAATTACGCATATTGCTTGTGCCGTACATCCCTGGTGACCCGACAAGTGAATAATATTGTGTGCCGAGCAGGAAATCTTCCGAGATTTCCTGCTTTTTTCTTAGCAACAGAAAAGGAGTGAATGAAATGGATCACAAAACAAACCGTCCCCAGGAGCAGTCATGGCATGGCTAGATGGCTGCTGGGGCTGGCTCTGGCGGTGGATTTGGTGCTGATGGTGATTCTGTGCCAGCCCATCACCGCCCCCATCGTGTATGAGCAGACGGTGAAAGAGGAAGTTTCCGTGGTGGAGCAGGAACAGCAGGAACCAGGGATTCACCAAGACCTGAAAGAAGCCATGGAGGAGTACAACCTCCAGCTGTCCCAGGATCAGTCCGGCCTGGACAGCGTGGACAGCTATGAAGCACCGGGGTTGAACTTAGAGGACTACGGAATGGAAGCCGATGATGCCGTGGGCTATGTAGAAATCCCCGCCATGGACGTCACCTTACCCCTCTATCTGGGAGCCTCCAGAGCGCACATGAACGATGGAGCGACGGTGCTGGGTCAGACCAGCATGCCCATCGGGGGAAACTCCACCAACTGCGTCATTGCCGCCCACCGGGGCTGGAATGGCAAGGCCATGTTCCGGGATGTGGAGCTGCTTCAGGAGGGTGACTTGGTGTACCTCACCAACCTCTGGGAGACCCTGACCTATCAGGTGACCGGGATCTCTATCATCTGGCCCGACGAAGTGGAGGCTGTGGCCATTCAGCCGGGCCAGGACATGGTGACCTTGCTCACCTGCCATCCCTATATTGTGGGCACTTATCGGTATCTGGCGTACTGCCAGCGGGTGGAGCAGGATACTCCTGCCCAGGAACCCCCTGTGACTGCCCCCAGTATCCAACAAACACAGGTTGCAGTGGAAGCATCACAACCTGAAGTTGAACTTGAAACCCATTTGCAGTTGGTAGCACTGGGACTGAGCATTTGTACCGCTGTGGCGCTGATTTACAGCATGATAACCACCAAACCAACAAAAAAACGAAAGACAGGTGATAAGAAGAAATGATAAAAGCAGTACTGAGCAACATCAGCCACCCGGAATTTGGTGTTGTTAGCATCCCCCTTCCCATTCCCAAAGAGCAGTATGACAGCTGTGTAGAGTTGCTGGAGTCGCTGGAAATTGGGGTTGCCTCCAACCGGGACTGCCATTTGGACGAGCTTCACAGCCCATGGCCAGTGCTGGATCGTCTGGAGGGCGCTCAGGTAAATCTGGACGAGCTGGACTATCTGGCTAAGCGGCTGGATGGCTTCGGTGATGACGAGGTGGCCCAGTTCCAGGCCATGGCTGAGAAACTGGGCCTCACTAGCCTGAAAGACTTGATCAACCTATCCTTCTGCTGTCAGCAGGCCACCGTCATCACGGACTTCTCTGATTTGGAATCCGTGGGCCGCAGCCACTATATGAACCTCAACGGCGGCTGTGCCAGCCTGGAAGAACTGGAGAATGTAGATGGTGTGGAATCTGCCCTCCTTCTGATCGAGGGGAATCAAGGCGTGGTCACCCCCTACGGTGTGGTCTACGACAACGGGATGCAGCTGGAGCAGATCTACGATGGCAAGCACTTCCCCTTTTATCTCTACGATGACGCAGTGCTGTCCCTTGGTCTGATCTCCAAGGGAGAGCCGGAAAACACCAAGAAAGCCACTTGGCTCTACCTTCCCGCCACAAGGAAACAGCTGGAACGTGGAATGCTGCGCTCTGGCATCCAAGACCCGGAGGATATGTGCCTTCAGGTTGTAAACAGCGAATTCCCCATGGAGGTGGATGTAGCACTGGATTTCAAACAGGAAAGCATCTTCGACCTCAACGACCTGGCGTGGGCTGTGGCCAGACTTGACCGGGATAACCTTCAAAAGCTGGGGGCTGTGGTAGCCTTGGCTGAGCCAGAGAATGCCAGCCAGATCCGCTGTCTGGCCGAGAATCTGGATTTGTTCCAGTTTGCCCCCGGCGCCCATACCCCTGCAGAGTACGGAATGTTCATGATCCAGCAGTCCGGCCACTTTGAGTATGACCCCAATCTGGACGAGTTCTATGACTACGAGAAGTACGGCCTGCAGCACATGAATCAAGAGACTGGTACATTTACCGACCGGGGGTATGTGGCCTACCACGGCACGATAAGCCTGGAGGTACTGATGATGGGAGAAACACACCAAGAAGAACAAACTTTTCAAATGGGAGGTATGTAAATGTCAGTTCCCAAGGAATGGCTGAATTTCCTGCGAGAGCAATTCCCCGCAGGAACCAGAATTAAACTCAGAGAGATGAAAGACCCCTATACCCAGCTGGAGCCGGGCAGCACCGGCACCCTGGACTACATCGACGATATCGGCCAGTTCCACATGAAGTGGGACAACGGCAGTGGCCTTGCCCTGATCATTGGAGAGGACAGCTTCTCCGTGATTCCACCGGAACTCACTACCCTGAAGCTGTATATGCCCCTGACAGCGGACCTCTACACCCGCAACGAGTACGGCGACATAGAGGAGGACTGTACTCAGCTGGATGGCAAAATGCTGCGTGGCTACGAAGGTGACATTCTCAGCGCTCTCACCAAATACCGTATGCCGGAAGAAATGGAACGTGGGCTGATGCACTGGTACAGCGAAGATGACAGCGTCAACCGGAAAGTCCAGTCCGCTGTGTTCACGGTCGAGGATCGAAACGGCCAGCTCTGGGGTGTTGCGGAATGCCGTGTTGCAGGGGCCCTTACCCCGGTGGAACTGTCCAACCTGAAGGAGTATATTTCTGGGCAGGCATCGGATGGCTGGGGCGAAGGATTTGAGCAGCGAGATATCTGCATTGGCGACGACGAGCTGTATGTCCATCTGTGGAGCTTCGACGATTGGAGTATCCAGACGGAGGAGGAGCGCTTCTCCCCCAAATTGGCAGATGGACTGCCGGAGATGTGCTATTCCATCCTGCCCACTACGGGCCAGCTGATTTGCATCAAACGAGGTGAAATCGGCTACCACCCCTCGGAGTGGGACACCGGCGACAAAGAGCGGAATGTGGAGCTGGCCGACCAGCTCAATGAGCACCTTGGCGTAGATATGTGGCAGAGACAGGCCATGGAGGTGGGCAGTCTGTGCGGCTGGGATGTCCCCGGCGCAGACCCTGCCAAGTATCAGGAAGACTACGTGCAAACCGGGGCCCCCACCGAAGCCCAGCGCAGCGGGTTTGGTGGGGAGAGGAGTTCCGGCGAAATGAGTGAGCCTTGTCCCCAGGACGAGGCGAAGGATATGGAGCATGGAACGACGATAGGAGGGATGACCCTTGGATAATGCGTTCTGCATTGCGCTCTACGGGAAACATAATCAATACAGCTGCCTGGAGCTCCCGGCTACCTACTACCAGCTCCAGGATGCCATGGATAAGCTCCAAATGGCCCCCGGTGAAAAATCGGACCTGGAACTGCTCCATCCGGGAGCCTTCCCCTTTCTCCATGACCATCTGGGCTCGGACTGCGATCTCTACCAGCTCAACACTCTGCTAACCAGGCTGGAGGGGCTGAGCGACATGGAAAAGGCCGCTTTTGAAGGACTGGTCCAGATGGAAGCCGCCAAGGGCCATGGCCCCATCCCTCTCTCCACCCTGCTGGATCTGGCTTACAGCACAGACTGCTGTCATGTGGTGGATGCCGTTACAGATCATCAACTGGGCAAATTCTACGCTGAAAATGGTTTTATTCCTGAGGTAGAGGATGCCCCCGATTCCATCTTTGAGTATCTGGACTTTGCACAGCTGGGCCGAAAAGCCCGACAGGAGGAGGGCGGTGTCTTCGTCAGCCATGGCTATGTGACCCAGCACACAGACCTTAAGCAAGTACATGACAGCCTGGACGTAGTTCCCAAGCCTCCCTCCTACGCTATTCGCCTGCTGGTGGCCAGAGGTTTCAATCAACAGGAACCCAGGGTTACTCTGGAACTCCCCGCCACACAGAGTCAGCTGGACCGTGTGCTGGAGGAGCTGGGCGAATCTGCTTCCTGGGATCAGGTGGTCTTCTGGACCGAGGACAGCGCCATTCCAGATCTGCTGGAGAACCTGGAGTGCAACGACATCCAGGATCTGAATCAGCTGGCAGAGGCCATCAAATGCCTGGAGCGGTATGGACAGCTCACCAAACTCAAAGCAGTCATCCTTGCCATCGACTGCCACGAGGTCGTCGCCGCCGCTCGCATTGCGGAAAATCTGGACGACTACCTGCTCCAGCCCGACCAGCGCAGTCCCAAGGAGGTGGCACTCCAGAAGCTGCACACCATCTTGGATGAGCAAACCCTTTCCATGCTGCAAGAGCACGTCAATCTCAATGCTTATGGCAGAGACATCCTGAATCATGCCAATGCAGTCCTGACCCCCTATGGGCTGGTGGCGCGAGAAGATGGCGAACCCCTCCTCTGCCCTACCTCTGACCCTAAACTGGGAGGGATGCAGATGCAGTAAACCGTAACCCTCTCATATTCCCAAACAAAACACACAGGGGCCGTACCCGAAAGGGACACGGCTCCTGCTTTTTGTTGCTCCTTGTTCGGGTATGGCCCCGGAAAGGAACAATGATGCGAGAACAACAGGTATTAGCCTATCTGAAGGCCGTGTGCAAAGGCAGAAAAAACATCCAGAAAAGCCGTCAGATCGAGACAGCACTCCACATCAGCGGCACTGAACTGCGTAAACAAGTCCACCGTCTGCGCAAAAAGGGGCATCCCATTGCCAGCAGCCAAGACGGCTACTTCTATGCCGTGACTGCCGGAGAGGTCTACTCCACCATTGGCCAGTTGAGGGCCATGGAGTACGGCCTGAAATTGGCCATCCAGGGTCTGGAGCAAGCTCTGGACTCCTTTGGCGGTGACGCCCATTGAAGAGCTTTATCCCATGGGTGGGCGGCAAAGCCAAGCTGCTCTGGCTGATCCACCGTCTGGCTCCCCCACATTTTTCCCGGTTTATCGACGTGTTTGGTGGCAGCGGCACCGTAACCCTCAACCGTCCCATTCAACAAGGCTGTATGGAGGTATACAACGACTTCAACAGCGACCTGACCAACCTCTTCTGCTGCGTCAAGAACCGAACTATGGCTCTGCTTCTGGAGCTGGGCTTTCTGCCCTTGAACACCCGAGATGATTTCAATGTGCTGTACAAATTCTTCTCCAAGGAAGAATTCACCGACGATTATCTCAGTCAGGAGATGGAGCTGACCCAGCGATATTTGGAGCCACCTGATGGAGAGGCCATCCGCAGAATGATGCTGGAGAGGGCTCCTCGTGGAGACGTCCGCCGGGCCGCAGACTACTTCAAGCTTATCCGATACAGCTTCAGTGGCGGGGCCAAGTCCTTTGCAGGAAAAACCTGCGACATCCGTCGCTTTTTTCACCTGGTCTGGGAATGCTCCCGCAGGTTGGCGGAGGTCATCATTGAAAACAAGGACTGCGTGGAAATTGTACGCCAGTACGACCGGAAAGGTGCGTTTTTCTATTGCGATCCTCCCTATTACGAGGCAGAGGGCTGCTATGCGGTGGTCTTCCCAAAGGAGGATCACCAGCGGCTCCACGATGCCCTCCTGAATTGCGAAGGGTACGTCATGGTGTCCTACAACTACTGCCCCTATATCGTGGAGCTGTATCAGGAGTTTTATATCTTCTACACCACCCGACCCAACAGCATGTCCCAGAAGGCAGGCAGTGAGTACGAAGAAATTGTCATCACCAACTACGACCCCCGCCGCTACAACACGGCAAGGAATTGGCAACTGAGTATGTTTCACCTGTCCCCCACCGACGAGTACGAGGGGCGCTATACCCTGATCCATGAACCAAATCAAAATACTTAACGATATGGAGGAATGAACATGACATTTATCAACTACACCAACGACGGAAAAGCCGTCATCCAGTCTGCCGCCCTGATTCTGAGCGGTCTGGAGCGAGAGAAAACCCTGGAGCTGCACACCCTGGAAAACGCCATCGTCCTACTCAAGCCGGAGATGAAGCCTGTGGAGAAAGCCGCCGCAATGATGACGCTGATGCGGCTGGTCAACAGCCTGGGCGCAGATATGATGGCTGGCTGGAAGGGCCAGGAGGAGGACGAGGAGAAGTGCGAGGGCTGCCACGGGTGCGACGAAGATATGCTGCCCATCCCCGCAGAGGCCTTTGCGGATGCAGGCATTCTCTTTGACAATCTCCGGGTGCTCAGCGTAGACGGCGCTGTTCTGGTGGTGCCTCAGGATGACGCTGAAAGTTGGGAAAAAGTACTGAGCCAACTGGAGCGCAACAAGCAGAACCACTCCAAGTAAGCACGACATGGTTCACCTGAGTCCTTTTTTCAGCGGGCCTCCACCCCCTGATGTTCCAGAGCATCATCCGGGCCCAAATACACACTATATTTTTGTAACTGGAGGTAATCTATGCGTAAATGGAACTACAAACGCTTTGCTCTCTTACTGGTGGTGGCGCTGGCCATGACCTCCCTGATGGCAGGCACAGCCCTGTCCGCTGGCAGCGGAGATGTAGCTGGAGCCGTAGAGAGCACCTGGACCACCGCATCCACCCAAATCAAGACTGTGGTCAACAACGTGGTCTTCCCTGCCATTGATCTGATCCTCGCCGTATTTTTCTTTGTCAAAGTGGGTACCGCATACTTTGATTATCGGAAAACCGGGCAGTTTGAGTGGACAGCACCCGCTATTTTGTTTGCCTGTCTGGTGTTTACCCTCACCGCCCCCCTGTACATCTGGGGTATCGTTGGCATCTAACACCCAGCAAACCATGTAATTGATTGACACAAAAGGCCGTACCAGCTGCGGGGTCTTTGTGTCATGCGGTTGGTACGGCCTCATTCCGAAAAGAGGTGAACCAACCATTGTTTATTTGGGATTTCGTAGCCGATACCGTCCTGAGCCAGATCATCGATTGGATCTACAGTCAGATCATGGGCTTTCTGGGCAACTTTTTTGCCGAGATGGGTAACATGGGCGTGGAGCTGTTCACCATGAACTGGGTGCAGAGCATTGTACTGTTTTTCTCCTATCTGGCCTGGGCGCTCTATGGCACGGGTCTTGTGGTGGCCTGTTTTGAATGCGGCATTGAGTATTCCTCCGGCAGAGGAAACATCAAAGAGACTGCCCTCAATGCCATAAAGGGCTTTATGGCAGTCGGTCTCTTCACGGTGGTACCCGTGCGGCTCTATGAACTCTCCGTCACGTTGCAGGGCAGTCTCACCGCCGGAATCACTGGATACGGAACCTCCATTGGCCAAGTGGCCACGGAGATCATCGACACTCTCGGTGATGTGGAGTCCCTGACCGAAATGACATCCGGCTCCTACTTCGGCTTTGCTTCCATCACCAGCCCCATCATGCTCCTGTTCTGCATCATTCTTATGGCCTATGCCGTCATTAAGGTGTTTTTTGCAAACCTGAAGCGAGGCGGTATTCTGCTCATCCAAATCGCCGTGGGCAGCCTGTATATGTTCAGCGTCCCCCGCGGCTATACCGACGGCTTCATCCAATGGTGCAAGCAGATCATTGGACTCTGCCTCACCGCCTTCCTGCAAGCCACCATCCTCATTGCAGGATTGATGGTATTCAAAGAAAATGCCCTTCTGGGTCTGGGACTCATGTTGTCCGCAGGGGAAATCCCACGCATCGCCGGAACCTTCGGCCTGGACACTACCACCAGAGCCAGCATTATGTCTGCGGTCTATACGGCCCAGGCTGCGGTCAATACCACCAGGACGGTGGTCCAGGCGGTGGCCAAATGAGTACACTGACCCTTGGTAGTTTATTTGATGGGATCGGCGGATTTCCTTTGGCTGCCGTCCATAACGGGATCATCCCTGTATGGGCCAGTGAAATCGAAGCCTTTCCCATGGAGGTGACCAGGCATCGGTTCCCCGACATGATCCATGTCGGGGATATTACAAAACTCCACGGTGCCGAGCTGCCGCCAGTAGATATCATTTGTGGTGGCTCGCCCTGCCAGGATTTGTCCGTGGCAGGAAAGCGTGCCGGTCTCTCCGGCGCACGTTCCGGTTTATTTATGGAGCAAATCAGAATCGTAAAGGAGATGAGAAATGCAGAAAAGCAGCGACACCCAGCAGATCTCCATGTTCGACCTCGATTCTTGTTGTGGGAAAATGTTCCGGGAGCCTTCTCCAGCGGCACCCCAAAAGGCGAGGACTTCCGCATCGTCCTGGAAGAGATCGTCCGCATTAAAGTTTGTGATGTTTCAGTCCCTCGACCTGACACCGGGCGCTGGGAATCTGCTGGGCGAATCATATTGGGAACTGATTTCTCCCTGGCGTGGCGATGCCTTGACGCTCAATACTGGGGTGTCCCCCAGAGAAGAAAAAGAATCTTCCTTGTCGCAGATTTTGCAGGTCAATCCGCCCAGCAAATATTATTTGACCAGGAAAGCCTGTCTGGGTATTCTCCGCCGAGCTTTTGAACGAGGAAAAGGACTTCCAAAAAAGCTTCAGGAAGCTCTGGAAATCCAGTCTGGGATTGCTTCATTAGGCTCCATCGCCTTTAGACCAGAGAACCACCCCACAAGTCAGCCAAATGATAGCTCCTCTTTCCGTGGGGTGCCTGACATTCCTGTTCAGCCGATTGCCTTTGCCACAAACCAACGGGATGAAGTTCGAGACCTCCACGATGTGGCGGGAGCATTGGGAGCGCAACCGGGGATGAAGCAGCAGACCTTTATTGCCGGTTTCTCCGCTGGAGCTGGAGCATCAGCTGGAGGCATCGGCTATGGCGAAGAACTCGCCCCCACGCTGAAGGGCAGCGCCGGCGGCAACTGTACGCCGTCGGTTTTATGCCTCAACGACCAGGGTGGCAGCGTCATGGAGTGCAGCACAGATGTGACAGGAACACTCCGGGCCCAGGAACACGGGCACCAGCCTTTGGTCTATGAGAACCATGGTATCGACTCCCGCTACACCGGTCCCCATCCGGTATCTCCTACCTTATCCGCACGGTGTGGAACTGGTGGCAACAACGTGCCATTGGTGGAGCAGATGCCTGTACATTATAGTCCCGGCAACGGCACCGGCTATCATGCGGTGTTTAGCCGCCAACGTGCAGATGTATTTCATGAAAACCACGTGGTCAGCACAGAAAGCGCCCGTCAGCACAAGGATGCAACCGACCTAGTGGTACAGCCACACCAAAAAACAGTGGGAACACTGGGATACAGCGACCACAAAGGAGTAAACAACCAGTACGTCAGTGACGGAAAATGTGTTGTAGAAGGGGTAAATCTCATCCGCCGCCTGACCCCTCTGGAGTGTGAGCGGCTCCAAGGCTTCCCCGACGGCTGGACAGCGATCCCTGGTGCTTCAGACTCTGCACGGTATAAGGCGTTGGGCAACAGCGTGGCTATCCCATGCGTGGACTATGTACTCTATGGTATTTCGCTGGTGCTTCTGGCAAGTTAAACCCGCTTTGTTGCTTCTGCTTGGTTTACGATAGCTTCCTTGTTGGAATGTGTGAATAGCTTTCCCTGCTCAGTTCCAGTATGCTTTGCTTGCAAAATCACAGAAAGGAGTACGTCCCATGGGAGATAAGAAAAATCTCTGCGCCATGATTCCTGTAGAGCTGCACGCCAAGGTCATATCAGAGAAGGAGCAGCTTGCACTGGGAACCTTGGCCGAATACGTAGAAATGATTCTCACCCAACACTTTGAAGGAGGTATCGTTACCATGGCAGCAACCAAAACCCTGGCCTTTCAAATCCCCGAGGAACTGGACCGGCGGCTGAAGAACTTCATCGCCGCTGAAAAGAAACGGGGCAAGAAAATCAGCCAGAAGGAGTTCGTCATCGGACTCATCGAACAGGCACTGGCTGAGTACGAGGCACAAAGCCTGACCCAACCTACAACCGAAGCATAATTCACTGAACTGGCCGCCGGGAAAACCCGGCGGCTTTTCTTTTGGAGGTGAATCAATCTGTACATCTATCCCGATAACCTGACCGCCAAAGCAACCCTGTGGCTCTGGGAACTCCGGGACGTGAGCGTCATCGGTGTGGGCCTTCTGCTCTCTGTCCTGGCGCTCACCCAGACCGGCATCTTCGTCCCCCTGGTGCTGACGGCAGTCTATGCCTTTCTCAGCATCCGATTTGATGGCACCAGCATCCTGGACTTCATCCGGTATGCGGTGGCCTTTCTCTTCACCAAACGGCAATTTTACGAATGGAGGAGAATGTAGTATGAATCATAACTCTACCTACCGAACTCTAGCTCCGTGCATCCATCAGGACGTCCAGCGATCCGGCTCCTTGAAGCTCCGTTGGAGCGAAAAGCGAAGCCGCTGGGAGTGCGACGACGTCTACTTCTGGCAGGACCCCAAGACCAATTGGAGCTGCCGCAGTAAAAGCGGCAAGCATTACTATGGATTTCGCAGTCTGCAGGCTCTGCTGAAAAGCTATGTGGCTGGCACGCTGGGTGAGAAATACGGCTGTTCCAGCATCAAAAATGTCCGGGCAAACTATCACTTTACCCAGAATCCCAAGACATTGGTCTGTCACGTCACCCTGTGCTGCACCTACCTGGTCCCGCCACACGTTACGGAGGAATTCGAATGAGCAGAAAGAAAAAAGCAAAGTCAGCCCAGTCCACCCAGCAGCTGATGGGCATTGACAGCCTCAAGGACTACTGTATCTCCACCCACATGGGGGATCTGGTGTTCTTCATCATCAAGCCCACCAACATCAGCGTCCTGCCAGACACCAGCATCACCGCAAGGATCTATGCTCTGCTCAATGTGATGAAAGGGCTGGCCGAGGTGGAAATGCTGGCGCTCAACTCCAAGGAGTCCTTTGAGTACAACAAAAACTTCTACCAGGAGCGCATGGAGCAGGAGGAGCTTCCCGCCATTGGCAAGCTTCTGGCCCAAGACAGCCAGCACCTGGATCGCATCCAGGTGTTGATGGCCTCCAGCCGGGAGTTTTATATCGTCGTTCGGCTGCGGGAAGATCAAGGCTCAGATGTCTTCCCCTATCTCTCCCGCATCGAGCAGAGCATCAACGACAACGGCTTCACCACCCGCCGGGCCACCCAGCAGGATCTCAAGCGGATGCTTGGTGTCTACTTCGAGCAAAACGTGACCACAGAAGACTTCGAGGACTTCGACGGGGACCGCTGGGTCACAACCAAAGAATAAGGAGGTATCCATCTTGGCAAGAAAACCGAAAAAGTCCGCTGCCCAGATCAGCGAGGAGGCCAACACCAAGTCCTTTCTGGACATGATCGCCCCCTCTGTGGTCAGCTTCCTACCCGACCATTTCATCTGTGGCAACACCTACCGTTGTGTCTGGGCGCTCCGGGAATATCCCACCAGCACCGACGAGCAGGCCATTCTCCGTCATCTGGGCAAGAAGGACGGCATTACCCTGCATATCTACACCAGGCAGGTCACTGCCGCCGAAGAAAAGCGCATCATTCAGAATGCCACCAACAAGAACCGCCTGAGCAGCTCCAACACCAGCAATCTGCAGGAGACCATCACTGCGGAGAGCAACCTACAGGATGTGGCCACCCTGGTGGCTTCCATGCACCGCAACCGTGAACCTCTCCTCCACTGTGCCGTGTACCTGGAGTTGGTGGCCCCAGATTACAATGCTCTCAAACTGCTCCAGACCGATGTGCTCACCGAGCTGGTTCGAAGCAAGCTGAACGTGGACAAGCTCTTGCTCCGTCAGCAGCAGGGCTTCCGCTGTGTAGGCCCCAGTGGTTACAACGTCTTCGGAGTCCAGTTTGAACGGGTGCTGCCAGCCAGTTCCGTGGCCAACCTGTACCCGTTCAACTACTCCGGCAAGCTGGACCCCAAGGGCTTCTACATCGGCAAGGACAAATACGGCAGCAACATTCTGGTGGACTTCGATCAGCGAGACGAAGACAAAACCTCCGCCAACATCCTGATCCTGGGCAACTCCGGCCAGGGCAAGTCCTATCTCATGAAGCTGCTCATCCTCAATCTGCTGGAGTCTGGCAAATCTGTCATCTCCCTGGATGCCGAACATGAGCAACAGGAGATGTGCGAGGCGGTGGGTGGTTGTTTTGCCGACCTCATGGCCGGACACTACCTCATCAATGTCCTGGAACCCAAGTGCTGGGACAACAGCGGAGACCCCAATACCGACGATGCGCCGGAGCCCTTCCACAAAAACACGTTGCTGGCCCAACACATTTCCTTCCTGAAAGACTTCTTCCGAGCCTACAAGGATTTCAGCGATGCCCACATCGACACCATCGAAATCATGCTCTCCAAGCTGTACCAGAAGTTCGGCATCACCGAGGACACCAACTTTACGCAGATGCACCCGGAAGACTACCCCATCCTCTCCGACCTCTACGACCTGATGGAGGAGGAGTTTCACAACTATGACGCCAGTCGTCACCCGCTCTACACCGAGAAGCTTCTGCAAGAGGTACTGCTGGGGCTGCACTCCATGTGCAAGGGCGCCGATGCCCAGTTCTTCAACGGACACACGAACATTACCTCCAGCCGCTTCCTGGTCTTCGGTGTGAAGGGGATGCTCAGTGCAGCGAGAAATGTCCGCAATGCCATGCTCTTCAATGTGTTGTCCTATATGTCTGACAAGCTCCTCACCGAGGGAAATACCGTGGCCGCCCTGGACGAGCTGTATATCTGGCTGTCCAATCCCACCGCCATCGAGTACATCCGCAACTGTCTCAAGCGTGTGCGTAAAAAGGAGTCCGCCATGCTACTGGCCAGTCAGAACCTGGAGGACTTCGACCAGGAGGGCATCCGGGAGATGACCAAGCCCTTGTTCAGCATTCCGCCCCATCAGTTTCTCTTCAATGCAGGCTCCATCGACAAGCGCTCCTACATGGATATGCTCCAGCTGGAGGAAGCCGAGTACAATCTCATCAAGTTTCCCCAGCGGGGTGTCTGCCTGTACAAGTGCGGCAACGAGCGATACCTGTTGGAGGTTCATGCCCCTGCCTACAAGGAGAAGCTCTTCGGAACGGCAGGTGGTCGCTGATGGCAATCCCTGCGGCAATCGCCAAAGCCGCCGCCACGCTGCTCACCAACGAGAAAACTCGAAAAGGGTTTGGCTGGGTGCTGGTTGCGGTCTTCTCCCCTGTCATTCTTTTGATCGCTCTGCTCTGCTCCATTGGCTCGGGCGGTGCCGAACACAACAACGCCTCAGTGGAAGCGTGCTTCTACGGCAGCACACTCTCCGCTGAAATCCCCGGAGAGTTTCGCCACTCCATTGAGGAGATGCGTTCCGCCTTCTCCCTTCTGGATTCGGCGGTGGTCTCCGCCAATGAGCAGACGGAGAGCGGCAACGGCCTTGACCCATTGCGAGTCAAGGCTGTTTTTTATGCTCTCTGCTTTGGTGAAGATGCTCCGTCCCAAAGCGAAGCGGACAGCTTTGTGGCGTGCTTCTACACCACAGAAACCAGAACCCGCACCATGGAGATAGAGCAAGAGGACGGCACCGTCACCACCGAGGAGGAGACCTACACTGTCAACGTGCCCCTTTCTCTCTACCAGGCATATACCCATCTGGAAGCTCATCTGGGCAGAGACATCACAGAGGATGACAGAAACAACATCAACCACGTCTACACCTCGGTGGCTGGAACTGCTGGCGGTGGCAGCTACAACGGTGAGTATCTTCGCGGGGATGGAACCAGTGTCGAGCTGGACATCTCCACCTTCACCGATCCCTCCACCAAGAATGCCGCAGACCTGGCTCTCTATGCCATTCACGCCTGGGAGTCCGGCTGGGGCTATGTGTGGGGAACCTACGGCAATGTCCTCACCGATTCCCTCTTCGCCTACAAGCAGGAACAGTACCCCGACGGTGTTGGTACCTATGCAGACTTCATTCGTTCCAACTGGCTGGGCGGTCGGACCACCGACTGCGTGGGTCTGATCAAAGGCTACGGCTGGCTCGACCCGGAGACACTCACCATTGGTTATGCCACCAACGGTATGCCCGACCTGGGCGCCAACCAAATGTTCTACTCCGCCTCCGTGTCTGGTCCCATCGATACCATGCCGGACACACCTGGCCTGGCCGTCTGGCAGAACGGACACATCGGTGTGTACATTGGCGGCGGCTATGTCATCGAAGCCATGAACACCCAATGCGGTGTGGTGAAGACCCAGCTGGAAGGTAGAGGATGGACACACTGGCTGGAGATTCCCTATATCAACTATAACTGAGAAAGGAAGTGCCCATGAAGCAAGTGAACCTGACCATCACCTTCGATTTGGCTGTGCCTGCACCCCTTGACTGGTTATCGGGATACCGATATAATCGGAGATGGGTGATGCATATGACGATTCAACAAATCCTGCGGGAAAAGGGCCTCTCCCGCTACCAGCTCTCCAAGCGCAGCGGGGTTCCATGGGCCACGCTGGCGGACATCTGCTCGGGCAAAACGTCGCTGACGCGGTGCAATGCCGGGACGCTGAGCAAGCTTGCCGCCACGCTGGACATCCCCATGGAGCAGCTCCTGACCATGACCGTAGAGCAAAGGCAGGCCGCGGACGGGAAGCCAAACGATCGCTCCTACCTGGAAAGGGATCTGCCGGCCAGCCTGCAAAAGGCCTTGGATGAATATATCCAAGGAGAGAAAGACCATGTGTCCTACATGGACTGCCTGTGGGGAGAGCTGTATGGCGCCATCAACTCCAACCAGTGGAGCAGCGCCATCACGCGGGAGCAGGCGGACTACCTGAGAGCAAAATATCTGTAATGGGGAGGAACGGCTTGTGATCGATTTTACCAACTGCCCTGTCAACCGTTTTCGTGCCTATGGCGGCGCGAACGGAAATAAGATCAATATCTCCTATGCGGGCTCCAGTTATATGCTGAAGTTTCCTCCACGCCCCAGCCGGAACAAAGAGATGAGCTACACCAACGGATGCATCAGCGAATATGTGGCCTGTCACATTTTCGAGATGCTGGGCTTCCGGGTACAGGATACCCTGCTGGGTAATTACACGGATCGTCGGGGCAAAAGTAAGCTGGTGGTTGCCTGCCGTGATTTTACAGAGGGAGGAAAGCGGCTGATTGAGTTCGCCCAACTGAAGAACACCTGTATCGACAGTGAGCAAAATGGCTACGGCAAGGAGCTGTCATCGATTCTGCAGGCTATTGATGAGCAAACATTATATCCAGCAGATGAACTTCGAAAATTTTTCTGGGATATGTTTATTGCGGATGCGCTCCTCGGAAACTTTGACCGGCATAACGGTAACTGGGGCCTGCTGGTGAGTGAGGAGGAGCAAAGTGTGGAGATTGCGCCGGTCTATGACTGCGGTTCCTGTCTCTATCCGCAGCTGGATCTGCCCCACATGGCAGAGGTACTGAAGTCGCAGGAAGAGATCGACCGGCGAATCTATGTGTTCCCTGCCTCCTCCATTGAAGAAAACGGTGTAAAGATTCCGTACTTCGATTTCATCGCTTCCCTGCGCTATCCGGAGTGCAATGATGCACTCAGACGGATCGCCGCACGAATCGATCTGGACAGGATACAGAGGTTCCTGGATGGAATCCCGGAGCTCCAACCGCTCCAGCGGGAGTTCTACCTCACCATGCTGACAGAGCGTAAGGAAAAGATACTGGACTACAGTATGAACCTCCTGATGCAGCAGGAGCAACAGTCGAGAAACCCCGAGTTGACAATGTGACCAGCTAGAATGCAGAGGGATCGCATCTCATAGATGCGGTCCCCTTTTCCATTCCGCTGATCATCTTGTCGGTAAACTCTGCTGGAGGAAGCGCCCATCCAGATGGATGAGCTATTCTGCCCAGGATACAAATCCAAACTGATCTTACCCCTGTGTAGGCCGGAGCGAACGCTCCGGCCTTTCTCATTCCGGAGAACAGACTGTGTTTGTCTCATCCAACTCGACCCGGAACCCTCCACCATCGGCTATGCCCCCACTGGCTGGAGATTGAATACATCAATTACGACTGAGAAAGGAAGTGCCAATGAAACAAGTGAACCTGACCATTTCTTTTGACGAGGAAAAACTCTCTGCCTTGAAACGCTACATGAGCAAGCGAGATCTGGAACTGGAGCGTGAGATGACGGATGCGCTAGTCAAGCTCTACGAAAAGTATGTCCCTGCCCCTGTGCGTGAGTACATCGACGAGACCGACACGTCTGCTCCCACCAGATCCCGGCGCAGTCCCAAACCCGTCACGCCCAAGCCTGTGGAGGAAATGGAGGTGACACAGTGAACAGCAAGGATATCACCCTCTGGATTGACAAGCGTTGGTACGATGCGCTGAGCAAGCATCTGAAAGATGAAACGCTGGAGGAACACCTGGAGGATGTCATTGACGAGATGTGCAACCAGCTCCCCCAGCGGGAGTATGAGCGCATCAGTGCTGAAATCTGGCAGGAGGATCAGGAAGAGCGGAAAGCTCGAGAAGCCGCCCGCCGCTTTGCGGTCTTCCATGTCACGGAGGGCGGCAGCTCTACCTACTTCCTTGCGGAAGAACATCTGGAGTTCCTTCAGACCGCCAGCCGCCTGCGCAATTACATCCGCAAAGCTGAATGCGAACCGCCTGCACGATTCACCGGAATGTTTCCCCGTGGAGAAAAATTATCCCGTGAGCAGTTCGACACATATCTGTTGGAGCGATTGGACAACACCGGACGCGTGGTGGGTGCATTCCACATCGACCTGGACAACGGGCGGCTCGATGCACTCAACATCATGGACGGCTGGCAGCGATTCCGCATTCAGGATGTCAGCACCGCCGCCTACTTCGCAATGAAGAAAAGCAGCGCATCCCCGGAAGAACGGTGGCGCACTTTCCTGGATCGTCTGCAAGGAAAAGAGGTCACATACGAAACAGAAGCGCAGTATCTCACTGGCAGTCGGACACTTCGTTCGGAAGACATCTCCTTTGCAGAAGACATCATGCAGAGTGACAACCTGCTGGAGTTCTACATGGAGGTATCGTCCTTTGCGGATCAAGTGTTTGGAACCAACGTGTGTACGACTGAGAATGATGACTGGCTGAACATCTACGCTAGCTATGATCTGGATCACGGATGTGTCTGCGACTCGCTGGACGTGTACCTGCGGCACGGCAACGGCGATGAGCAGGACTTCAAGTACCGGCTCAGTGCTGAGGAGCAGTCCCTGCTCCTCCCCAAGATGGATGCCTACTGTCAGGAGCATTTGGGCCAGAGCCTGGAGGAGTGCTGTGCAGACTTCCTGACGGAGCAAACTCGCACCGTGCCGGAGATGCAGATGTAGCGCCGTGTTGCCCCCTGTGGGCCGATTTACGGGGCTTCCCCAGGCTCCCCCACCGTGTACCCCTCCCAGGGCAATTGCGAGGGATTTGGGCCGATTTTCGGGGTAGCGGGTAGCCGACGAAAGCGAAGCAGGGGAAAAGAGAGGGGTCGTGACCGCCCCCTCTCCCGCCACAACTGCCCGCAGTGCGGGCAGTTTTCGGGTTCCACCACCGGGGTCGTGAGCAGCATTTTTTAGCCGCCACGCCGTCGTGAACCGTGAAACCCTTAGAGTCCCAAGAAATTCAGCGGGGTCGTACCCCCGCAAAGGAGGAATTGAATGAGTGATGTTAAGAAAAAACACGCCTTCTGGCTGACACCCGAAACCAAGGATTTGGTTGAGCAAGTATATGCCGCAGACAACTGCAAGAGCCAGAGTGAATTTGTGGAAAAGGCAATTCAGTTCTACGCTGGCTACCTGAATACCAAGAACGCCAGTGCCTTCCTGCCCGAAGTTCTCTCCACGATACTCATTGGTATCATGGATGACTTCGCACAACGCATGGGCAGACAGCTCTACAAGGTGGCCGTGGAACAAAATCTGTGCAACCACATTCTCACCGCTGACACCGACATGGACCAGCGAACCTACCAACTCATGCGTGGCCGGAGTGTGCGTGAGGTAGACAGTACCAACGGACGTATCACGTTCAAGGAAGTGCTGGACTTCCAAAGGTCTGTATAACCTGTGACGAAGCTGGTACAGAAAAGCGGCTACATCCAAGCATCTAAGGCTGGCGGGTATATGAAGTACATTGCCACCCGTGAAGGCGTGGAGAAGTTGGTGGGCAACGGCCCGGCCACCAAAGGACAGCGGGAACTCATTCAGAAACTGCTCTCTGACTTCCCCGATGCCAAAGAGCTGTTCGAGTACGAAGACTACCGCAAGACACCCACTCTGGGTACCGCCTCTGCCTTCATCACCATGGCACTGGATGCCAACCTCCACGAGATTCATTCGGAGAGTGGGTATATGCAGTACATCGCTACCCGCCCCCGTGTACAGCGACGGGGCTCCCACGGGCTGTTCAGCGCCGCCCCTTCCGTGGATTTGGATGCCGCCATGTCCCAGCTGGAATCCCATGAGGGGAATGTGTGGACCATTATCTACTCTCTCCGCCGTGAGGACGCGGCCCGGCTGGGGTATGACCATGCAGAGGCGTGGCGCTCCCTGCTGATGCGACACACGAAGGACTTAGCTCAGGCTATGAAGATCCCCGCCGATCACTTCCGCTGGTACGCAGCCTTCCACGACGAGGGACATCACCCTCACATCCACATGATGGTGTGGTCGGATCATCCCAAGGAGGGCTTCCTGTCCAGAGACGGCATTGCGGCCATGCGCTCCAAGCTGACCAACAGCATCTTCCGGGATGAGATGAATGCGCTCTACCAGAGAAAAGACGTTGCCTACAAAGAACTCACGGAGACGGCCCAGGACACCATGCGGGAGCTGATTCGCAGGATGGCACGTCAGCTGTGCGACAGTCCCATCATTGAGGATAACATGGGCCAGCTTGTACAGGCCTTGGAAACCACAAGCGGGAAAAAGCAGTACGGCTATCTGAAGAAGCCCCTGAAGACCCTGGTGGACAACATTGTGGATGAGCTGGCCAAGCAACCAGAGGTGGCCCAGTGCTACAAAGCCTGGAATCGCATTCGGGATGAGCTGAACCAGTGCTACAACAACACCCCTAGGGGGCACCTCCCCCTCTCTCAGCAGAAGGAGTTTCGCAAAATCAAAAACGATGTGATCCGGGAGGCTGAGAACATTCGTCTCGGCCTCCTGACCTTTGAAGACGAAGCCATGCGGGACGAGCCAGAGCCAGACACCGAACCAGAGAGCCAACAGATCTATCGAATCTATGAGCAGGCACAACGCTATCGTGCTGCCAAGGCTGTCCTGCAGGACATCTATGCGCTGGATGAAGAACACACCCAAGCCGTCAGTGAGCTGGAGCAGCTCTGGGATGAGGGCTACACCGTAGCGGCACACCAGCTGGGCAAGTTTTTTCGTGACTCCCTCTCCACCTTGCGCAACCATGAAAAGGCAGAGCATTGGTTCCGGCTGTCCGCAAAGGCGGGAAATGACTGTTCAGAATATGCCTTGGGCAAACTGCTCCTCACCCAGAAGCGCACAACAGAAGCAGTACAGTGGATGGACAAAGCAGCTAATCACGGAAACCAGTTCGCCCAGTATCGTCTGGGCAAGCTCTACCTCACCGGCGAAGCTGTTCCAAAGGATGTGTGGAAAGCACTGGAGTACCTGAAGTCCTCAGCCGGACAGGAAAATCAGTTTGCTCAGTACACCCTGGGTAAGCTGTATCTCCTTGGCCGGGATGTAGCACAGGACCGAGAGCAGGCCCAGGAGTGGCTGTCCCGGTCAGCATCCCAGGGCAACCCGTATGCCCAATTCTTCCTCGACCGCCTGGACCAGTTCCGTGATCCCTCTGTGATGCTGGCCGCAACGAAGCTCCTCCACCACATGGGCAGGATCTTCCGGGACAACTCTGTTCCGCCCCAAAACCCGGCAGGCATTCGCATTGACTCCAAACGTCGAAGGCGGCTCACAGAGAAGCGTATGGCCATAGGCCACAAGGCAGACGATCACGAGGAGCCACTCTCCTATCAGCAAACCATGTAACAGGAGGAACTCATGTCAACCTATATTCACTTCACAGAAGAACAGAAGGAACGGGCTGCCACCGTGGACCTGGAATATTTTCTCCGGCAGAGAGGCGAGAAACTGCTCTCCTCCGGTCGGGACAAACGTCTGGCCTCGGACCACAGCGTCACCATTCGTGGTTGCCAGTGGTTTGACCATGACAGCCGCCAGGGTGGCAATGCCATCAGTTTCGTCCGCTTTTTTTGCAATCGCACTTACCCGGAGGCGGTCACCATGCTTCTGGATGAGATGTACCCTTGCGCTCCCAAAGCTACGGAGGCACCACCCAAGCCCTTTGCCCTGCCCCCCGTCAACTCCGATATGCGCAGGGTCTACGCCTATCTGGTGAAGCACCGGAACATTTCCAGAGACGTGGTGGCGTACTTCGCCAGGAAAAAACTCCTGTATGAAGATGCCAAATACCACAACGCAGTATTTGTGGGCACCGATGAAACCGGGGTTCCCCGCCATGCCCACAAGCGCAGTACCAACAGCTCCGGCAAAGCCTTCCGGCTCAACGTAGAGGGCTGTGACCCCCGGTACAGTTTTCACCATGTAGGCAGTGATGGGAGCCTCTATGTGTTTGAGGCCCCCATCGATATGCTGTCCTATATCACCCTACATCCGGCAGACTGGCAGCGCCACAGCTATGTAGCCTGCTGCGGCACTTCCATCCAGCCGGTGGAGAAGATGCTGGAGCGGATGCCCCAACTTGATACCGTCCTGCTCTGCCTGGACAACGACGAAGCAGGACACGCAGCCAGCCAGCGTATGAAGACACAGCTGGAGGAGAACTACACCGTGGAACGGCTCACTCCAGAACGCAAGGACTGGAACGATGACCTGACCGCACAGACCCAACCGAGAAATGAGGTGATGCCCTTGTGCCAGACTTTTGGCTAAACTTCGTGGAAACCATCCAGTCATCCAAAGTTGCCCCTCTCATCATCCTAGGGCTCGTCATGGTGCTGGTCATCGGCGGTCTGCCCGCCCTCTCCCACCACTACACCCTCAACGGCATCAAGTCCCGAACGGTGGGTGACGGCCAGCACGGCACAGCACGGTGGGCCACACCCAAAGAGATCAAGAAAACCTACGCCCACATCCCCTTCCAGGTCAAGGAGTGGCGCAGCGGACAAAACCGTCCTACCCAGCAGGGGCTGGTGCTGGGATGCGAAGGCAAGAAGAACAAGCCCATAGCACTGGTGGACAGCGACGACATCCACTGCCTGATGATCGGCGCCAGCGGCATCGGTAAAACCGCCTACTTTCTCTACCCCAACCTGGAATATGCCTGTGCCAGCGGAATGAGCTGGCTGGCTCTGGACAGCAAAGGCGACCTGGCTCGGAACTATGGGACGATCGCCAAGGAGTGCTATGGGTATCACGTCTCTGTCATTGACCTGCGTAATCCTACCCGCTCGGATGGCAACAACCTGCTGACCCTGGTCAACCGATACATGGACATTGCCCGAAAGGAGCCAAGCAATCTGGCTGCTCGGGCCAAGGCGGAAAAGTACGCCAAGATTTTGTCCAAGACCATCGTCAACCCGGACGGTGATGACGGCAACCGAGGTCAAAATGCCTTCTTCTACGATGCCGCCGAGGGGTTGCTCACATCTGTCATCCTAATGCTGGCTGAATTCCTGCCGCCTGATGCAAAGCACACCCAGGAGCGCCGACACATTGTTTCGGTGTTCAAGCTGGTTCAGGATCTTCTGGAACCCAGCGGAACCAAAGGTAAGAGCCACTTTCAGATCCTGATGGAAAAGCTGCCATCTGAACACAAGGCCAGATGGTTTGCTGGAGCCGCTCTCAACAGCGCCGATCAGGCCATGGCCTCCGTCATGTCCACAGTGCTTTCCCGGCTGAATGCCTTTCTGGACTCTGAGCTAGAGCAGATCCTTTGCTTTGACAGCGCCATTGATGCCGAGCAGTTTGCCTCTGAGAAGTCCGCCATCTTCCTGATCCTTCCCGAGGAAGACACCACCAAGAACTTCATGGCGGGACTGATGATTCAGAATCTGAGCCGAGAGTTGTTTGCTGTGGCAGACGAAAATGGGGGCAAGCTGAAAAATCGGGTGGTGCTGTTCTGCGATGAGTTCGGCACCATGCCCCCCTTTGACATTCTGCCCCTCTTCTCTGCTGGCCGCTCCCGCCGTCTCACCCTGGTACCCATCATTCAATCCTTGGCACAGTTGGAGAAAAACTACGGAAAAGAGGGCTGTGAAATTATTCAGGACAACTGCCAGGACACCATTTTCGGTGGTTTTGCCCCCAACAGCCAGACCGCCGAAGTGCTGTCCAAAGCCCTGGGCAGCCGCACCGTTCTGTCCGGCTCCGTGAGTCATGGCAAGAACGATCCCAGTCAGTCCCTCCAGATGATGGAGCGTGCCCTTCTCACCACGGACGAGCTGAAATCTATCCCCAAGGGCAGCTTCATTGTCATGAAAACCGGCACTCATCCCATGCGCACCCGCCTCCGGCTCTTCCTGGATTGGGGCATCACATTTGGAGCGCCATACACCGTGCCGGAGCGAGCCAATCGAGAGGTGGACTGTGCCAACCGCGTGGATCTGGCACAGAACCTCCCCCAATCCAACAAGTTCGTGGGGCAGGATGCAACCTGGAACCAAACTGCGGTTAAGCGAAAATCCAGCCGCACAAAAGCGTTTGGAGATGACGAGATATGAGTTACTTTGGAACCATTTATGCAGACACCGAACTTCCCTCTCGGGCTAAGGCAGTTTATATGTACCTGCGGGATCGCTCCGATGCCGAGGGCAAGTGCTGGCCGGGTATCAACACCATTGCATCGGACATGAAGCTGTCTCGCTCCACGGTGAAACGGGCGCTTCATGATTTGGAGCAGCACGGATATCTGAAGAAAGCTCCCAGGCATCGAGCAAACGGCAGCAGCACCTCCAATCTGTACACCATCCGATAAGGCAGCAAAAAGCGCAGCTCTCCGCCAAGGGGGAGCTGCGCTCACCTGCTGGACCCAGGGGTGGTTCATGGTGGACCTCCCAGAAGGACTCACTCTAACTGGAACTTAGTACAGAGAAGGAATGATTCCCCGGTGAACACAACTGGTGCGGACCGTGTAATGTAATACCCTTAAGCCACACCATACTGGGAAGACATACAGCTCCTTCTTTCAACCAGGAAAAGCTTATTCCAGTCTATATCATCGGCTATATCCTTTGATTACATTATATTTTA
>NHCFR00700__coassemble_1103_pt1 | contig 29170 bp, 22 predicted proteins | sample NHCFR00700__metabat2_low_PE_012 | metagenome-assembled genome bin NHCFR00700 | reverse complement strand
TAGGGCGTTCCCCCCTAAGGACCTCCCTGGGGTACGAGGCTGGAACTGCGTCAATCCGACCGTCGGCCCTGGCCCCAGTGGGGTCACATAGATAGCCTGGCAAGTCTATGGAAAGCGCCCCTTCTCTGTGAGTCTGTGCCTCTGTTTCCAGGGCCTTATTTCGGTGTGCGGCGTTCCCACCGCCGGGAGTCTCCACCGCTCCACATTTTTTCATTTCACCCTTGACAAATGGTCTTTCCTCTGGTATCATACCCTTTGTCGTTGCGAGTGTAGCTCATCTGGTAGAGCGCCACCTTGCCAAGGTGGAGGTAGCGAGTTCGAGCCTCGTCACTCGCTCCAAATAAAAACGGTCTGACTTAGGTCAGACCGTTTTTATTTGGTATCCGTAAGATATTTCAATGCTCGGCGGAAGTGAATTCCGCCTGCGCCAAGGTTTTCGCCCCGGGCGAAAACACTTGTACGGCGCACCCGCGCCGCCCCGCCTTGCGGGGCCCCATGCCCTCTTCAGCGAAATTTCCCTTAAAAGGTCGGTGATCCCATGAACGAGTCCCTGCTGCTCCTTGGCTTTGTCATCCTCATCTGCATCCTCCTCAACCGTGTGCTGGAGAAAATCCCCGTCCCCTCCCTGCTCATCTTCATCGCCCTGGGCATGCTCTTCGGGGAAAACGGCCTGTTGAAGATCTCCTTCGACGACTACGTGGGGGTCAACGCCATCTGTTCGGTGTGTCTGGTGTTCATCATGTTCTACGGCGGGTTCGGCACCAACCTGAAGGCGGCCCGGCCGGTGCTGGCCCCCTCGGTGCTCCTGTCCACCGTGGGCGTGGCGGGCACCGCCGGGGTGGTGGCCCTGTTCGCCCACTACGCCCTGGGCCTGCCCTGGCTGGAGTGCTTTCTGGTGGGGGCAGTCATCTCCTCCACTGACGCCGCCTCGGTGTTCAGCATCCTCCGGTCCAAAAATCTGGCCCTGAAGTACCACACCGACTCCCTGCTGGAGGTGGAGTCCGGCTCCAATGACCCCATGTCCTACATGCTCACCACCGTGGCCATCGCCCTGCTGGGGGGCCAGTCCCTGTCCATCCCCCTGCTGCTGGCCCAACAGCTGCTGGTGGGCATCGCCTGCGGCGGAGCGCTGGGGTGGCTGGCGGTGAAGCTGCTCCACCAGCGCCTGCTCCCCTCCCAGCAGAGCCACACCGTCTTTCTCATCGCCGTCATGCTCCTCTCCTACGCCCTCCCCTCGGTGCTGGGGGGCAACGGCTACCTGAGTGTGTACCTGTGCGGCATCTGCATCGGCAACTCCCCCCTGCCCCAGAAAAAATACCTGGTTTACTTCTTCGACGTGCTCACCCACGTCTCCCAGGTGCTCATCTTCTTCCTGCTGGGTCTGCTGGTCACCCCCGCCCAGCTGCCCGGGGTGATTTTCCCCGCCCTGGGGCTGATGCTGGTGCTCACCCTGGTGGCCCGGCCCCTGGTCACCGGGGTGCTGCTGGCCCCCTTCCGGGCCTCCCTGCGGCAGATGGCCCTGGTGGCCTGGTCGGGGCTGCGGGGGGCCGCCTCCATCGTGTTTGCCATTGCGGCGGTGCTCAGCGGGGTGGAGACCACCTACAACCTGTTCAACCTGGTGTTCTGCATGGTGCTGCTGTCCATCTCCATCCAGGGCACTCTGCTGCCCGCCGTGGCCCATAAGCTGGCCATGCTGGACCCCACCGCCGACGTGGGCCGCACCTTCACCGACTACCAGGAGGACAGCGACGTCCACTTCGTCAAGCTCCACCTGGACCCCGCCCACCCCTGGTGCGGCCAGGCCCTGTCCCAGCTGCGGCTGCCCTCGGGGCTGCTGGTGGCCATGATCGTGCGGGGAAAGGAGGAGGTGGAGGTGCCCACCGGGGACACGGTGCTGGAGCCCGGGGACCTGCTGGTGCTGGCCGCCCGCAGCTTCGAGGACCGGGAGCACCTGACCCTCTCCGAGGTGGTGGTGGAGCGAAGCCACCGCTTCGCCAACCGCCCCCTGTCCCAGATTCCCCAGGCCCATGACAACCGGGTCATTCTGGTCAAGCGGGGGGCGGACACCCTCATCCCCACCGGCAGCACCGTCATCCAGCCCGGAGACATTCTGGTCATGGCCCAAAGCGCCAAAAAATGAAGAACGAAGAATGAAAAATGAAAAATACAGGTCCTGAAAGCGTTTCCAGCTTTCGGGACCTGCACATTCTTTCGTCATAGGCTATGAGGTAGGAGCTTCAGGCGTTTTCCTGAACCAAGGGGAAGGACAAGCCCCCTTCTCTACGCTTTTATATTGATCCGTGCCGCCATGCGGCACACCACAATTCTTCATGATTCACTATTCATTATTCATTTCCCACGGGATATGCAGTATCGCCGCACCAGATCCAGAGCGTGGTTGGCGGCCATGGTGCGCACCCGGTCCCGGCGCTGGGCAGCGCCGCCCAGGTGCAGCTCCACCGCCTCACAGCCGTCCGGCGTGGCCAGGGCCACATACACCAGCCCCACCGGGTTGCCCCGGTCGTCGCTGTCCGGGCCTGCCACCCCGGTGGTGGACACCGCCAGGTCACAGCCCAGCACCTTCCGGGCCCCCTGGGCCATCTGTCGGGCCACCTCGGCGCACACCGCTCCCTGGGTGTCCAGCACCTCCTGGGACACCCCCAGCACGTTGTGCTTGACGGCATTGGTGTAGCTCACCACGCCGCCCTGGAGCACCGCCGAGGCCCCGGGCACATCGGTGACCCGCTTGGCAATGAGGCCCCCGGTGCAGCTCTCGGCAGTACCCAGGGTCAGGCCCTGTTTGGCCAGCATGGGCACCACTACTTCCTCCAGGGAAGTCACATTCGCCCCGTAGACCTGGTCCCCCAGGATGTCCCGGACCTCTTGCTCCACCGGGGTGATCATCTCTTTGGCTTCCTCCACGCTCCCCGCCTTGGCGGTGATGCGCAGCTCCACCTCCCCCTCCTTGGCGTAGGGGGCCAGGGTGGGATTTGTCAGGGTGTTCATCTTCTCCCGGAGCAGCTGCTCCACCCCCGACTCACCCAGGCCGAAAATGCGCAGGGTGCGGGAGTGAATGACCCCCTGGGTGAGTTGGGCCAGATACGGGGTCACCTCCTCCCGGAACATGGGCAGACACTCCCGGGGCGGGCCGGGGAGCATCACCACATGTACCCCATCCACGCAGAAGGCACAGCCCGGGGCGGTGCCCCAGCGGTTTTCCAGCACCGTGCACCCACGGGGCAGATAGGCCTGCTGGAGGTTGTTGGCCGTCATGGTGCGCCCGGACTTGGCAAAGTAGTCCCGGATGCTCTGCTCACACTCGGGGTGGAACTCCAGAGGGAGCCCGAAGGCCCCCGCCACCACCTTTTTGGTCAAGTCGTCGCAGGTGGGCCCCAGCCCCCCGGTGGTGATGAGGATGTCTGCCCGGCCTTTGGCAATCTCCACCGCCTGGGCCAGGCGGGCGGGGTTGTCCCCCACCACCGTGTGGTGGTACACGTTGAGGCCCAGCCCAGATAAGAGCTGGCTTAAATCCCGGGCGTTGGTATTCAAAATGTTGCCCAGCAGCAGCTCGGTGCCCACTGCCAGCAATTCTACACGATGTTCCATGTTGGTGCTCCCTCCTGTGGTCTTTGCTGCTATCCTATTCCTGGTTCCACCCCCTTGTCAATGCCCTGCATCTTTCTCACTTTAGCGCACCAGAAAAAAAGGCTTGCATTTTCTGGCTGTGTGGTCTATAATGGCCTCACTTGAATGAAACGAGGTTTACAGCAATGGCCCGTCTGTCTGCCCACAACTTCATGGCTTATTATGGCTTTACTCGATTTACCGGGTACGGCAAATTTGTCGTGGAGCAATGTGGCATATGAGTGAGGCGTTTGGCACCCACACCCGTGGGGGCAACTGCTGACATACCGGAATGGGACGCTCATTGACGCATTGGCAGTCAATGGGCGTTTTTGCATACCGGGGACCTCTTCCCAGCCGCTGAGACAAGTAGAAAGGATGAACAACGTATGGTTATCGTGATGAAGCCCTCTGCCACACAAGATACCATCCAGGCTCTGGCCCACCAGCTGGAGACAGACCACCCGGAAGTGCGGGTGAGCATCACCAAGGGCGTGGGCTGCTCCATTCTGGGCCTGGTGGGAGACACCTCCCAAATCGACCAGGACAAACTCACCATCCACCAGGACGTGGACCGGGTGATGCGGGTCCAGGAGCCATACAAGAAGGCCAACCGGAAGTTCCACCCCGAGGACAGCGCCGTGCGCATTGGCAACGCCGTCATCGGCGGCGGTGGATTCACCGTCATCGCCGGGCCCTGCTCGGTGGAGAGCCGGGAGCAGATCATTGACGTGGCCCAGTCGGTGAAGGCCTCCGGGGCCTCCCTGCTGCGGGGCGGCGCCTTCAAGCCCCGCACCTCCCCCTACGCCTTCCAGGGCATGGGCACTCCCGGCCTGGATTTGCTGCTGGAGGCCAAGGCAGAGACCGGGCTTCCCATCGTCACCGAGCTGATGAGCCCCAAATACTGCGAGCTCTTCGAGGAAAAGGTGGACATGGTGCAGATTGGCGCCCGGAACATGCAGAACTTCGACCTGCTCAAAGAAGTGGGCAAGATGTCCAAGCCCATTTTGCTCAAGCGGGGCCTGGCCAACACCTATGAGGAGTGGATCATGTCGGCGGAGTACATCATGGCCGCCGGCAATGAAAACGTGATTTTGTGCGAGCGAGGGGTGCGCACCTTCGAGACCTTCACTCGCAACACCCTGGACCTGTCCGCCATTCCCGCCATCCGCCGCATGAGCCACCTGCCCATCGTGGTGGATCCCTCCCACGCCGCCGGGATGTACTGGATGGTGGAGCCCCTGGCCATGGCCGCCGCCGCTGTGGGCGCCGACGGTTTGATGATCGAGGTGCACAACAACCCCGCCTGTGCCAAGTGCGACGGCCAGCAGTCCCTGACCCCTGAGAAGTTCCGCCGCCTCATGGACAAGGTGGTGCCCCTGGTGGAGCTGATGGGCAAAACCCTCACCTAACATACAACGAGAGAGGAGTATGAACTATGGCCATGCTAGAGCGCACCCTCACAGGAAACTTTGACCAAGTCCTCCGCACCCTGGACCAAGCCATCTTAAACGGCAGCATGTCCGCCTCCTACGAGGACGGCACGGTGTACACTATGGGCGACGTCCGCTGCGCCGTGCGTATGTACGAGCGGTACAGCTACACCGGCGGCAACCGGGTGGCCCTGTGTATGACCCTCACGGGACAGGGCGACCAGCTGCGCCTGACCGCCATCACCGCCGGCGGCAGTCAGGCCATGTTCTTCAAGCTCAACACCTGGGGCGAGGAGGCCTTTTTGGACACTCTGGCCCAGGCCATCGACAAACTCTGAGAGGAGATATCCCCCATGCGAACCCTCACAGTCCCCCTTCCCGGACGGGAGTATGACATTCTCATAAGGCCCGGCCTGCTCCCCCAGGCCGGGGGCTACATCTGCTCGGTGGTCCCCCAGGCCCGGAAGGTGGCCCTGGTCACCGACTCCCACGTGACCCCGCTGTACGGCCAGACGGTGGCCCACAGCCTGGCCCGGGCCGGGTTCCAGGTGGAGACCTTCGTGGTCCCCGCCGGGGAGCAGAGCAAGTGCTCCAAGCAGCTGGCCCGGCTGTGGAGCAGCTTCGCCCAGTTCGGCCTCACCCGCACCGACTGCGTGGTGGCCCTGGGGGGCGGCGTGGTGGGGGACCTGGCGGGCTTTGCCGCCGCCACCATCCTGCGGGGGGTGGCCCTCATCCAGATTCCCACCACCCTCCTGGCCCAGGTGGACTCCTCGGTGGGGGGCAAGGTGGCCATCGACCTGCCCGAGGGGAAGAACCTGGCGGGGACCTTCTACCAGCCCCGGCTGGTGCTCATGGACCCTGAGGTGCTGGGCACCCTGCCCCACGAGACCTTTGCCGACGGCATGGCAGAGGTCATCAAGTACGGCTGCATCGCCGACCAGGGCTTTTTGGAGTTTCTAAGTCAAAACCCCTCCCGCTCCGCCATCATGGCCAACATGGAACAGGTGCTGCACACCTGCTGCCGCATCAAGGCGGAGGTGGTGGCCGAGGACGAGCTGGACACCGGGCGGCGGATGATTCTCAACTTTGGCCACACCCTGGGCCACGCCTACGAGCTGGCGGGCCACTACACCACCTACACCCACGGCCAGGCCGTGGCCGCCGGGATGGTTCGGGCCGCCCAACTGGGCACCGCCCTGGGCCTCACCCCCGCCCACCTGGCCCCGGACATTTCCCAACTGGTGGAGGCCTTCGGCCTGCCCACCGCCATTCCCTGTTCCCAGGCGGACTACGCCGCCGCCATCGGCCTGGACAAGAAGGGTGCGGGTTCCTCCCTCTCCCTCATCCTCCTGGACCGACCCGGCCACGCCCTGGCCTACCCCATTTTGAAACAGCAGCTGCTGGAGATGCTGTAACGAGGTATTGCTATGAACGTCACCATCACCCCCACCAAGCTTCACGGCCCCGTCACGCCCCCTCCCTCCAAAAGCCAGGCCCACCGGCTCATCATCGCCGCCGCCCTGGCCTCTGGGGAGAGCGTGCTCACCCACGTGGCCCCATCCCAGGACATTTTGGCCACCATCCGGTGTATGGAGGCCCTGGGTGCCTCCTTCACCTGGTCCGGGTCCACCCTGACGGTGCAGGGCCTCACCATGAACCGCCCCACCCCTTCCCTTCCCCGCCTGGACTGCGGGGAGTCCGGCTCCACCCTCCGCTTTCTCATCCCCATCGCCCTGGCGGTGGCGGGCGGCGGAGTCTTCACCGGACAGGGGCGGCTGATGGAGCGGCCCCAAAAGCCCTATTTTGATCTCTTCGATGCCAAAGGCATCTCCTACACCCTGGAAGACGGGGTGCTCACGGTCCAGGGCCAGCTCCCCGCCGGGGACTACCCCCTCCCCGGCAACGTGTCCAGCCAGTTCGTCACCGGGCTGCTGTACGCCCTGCCCCTGGTGGAGGGCACCTCCACCATCGCCCTCACCTCCCCCCTGGAGTCGGAGGACTACGTGGCCATGACCAGGAAAGCCCTCCACCAGGCGGGCATTACCTTGGACGGATACACCGTCCCCGGCTCCCAGCACTACGCCCCCATCCGGGGCAGCGTGGAGGCGGACTGGTCCCAGGCGGGCTTTTTCTACGCCGGGCTGGGGCTGGGCAATGACCTGGACATCCAGGGCCTGGACCCCCACTCCCCCCAGGGAGACCGGCGCATCGTCTCCTTCTATGAGCAGCTCACCGGCCCAGAACAGACCGTCACCTTGGACGTGAGCCAGTGTCCCGACCTGGTTCCCCCGCTGGCGGCTCTGGCCGCTGGGCTGGCGGGGAAGACCACCCACATCGTGGGGGCGGCCCGGCTGCGCATCAAGGAGAGCGACCGACTGGCCACCACCTCCCAGGTGCTCAACGAACTGGGCGCCCAGGTGGAGGAGCTCTCCGAAGGGCTCACCATTCGAGGCGTGGCCCACTTTGCCGGGGGCGTCACCGTCCCCTGCCACAACGACCACCGCATCGCCATGATGGCCGCCATGGCCGCCACCCGGTGTGAGGCCCCCATCACCCTCACAGGTGCTCAGTGCGTGGCCAAATCCTTCCCCGACTTCTGGGAGGTCTATGAGAAGCTGGGTGGAACCATTGTAAAAAGCGAGGAAATCCTATGAACTATACCATTTTCGGCGAATCCCACGGCCCCGCCATTGGCGTCACCCTCACAGGGGTGCCCGCTGGGCTGGAGCTGGACTGGGCCGCCATTGAGAAAGACATGGCCCGCCGGGCCCCCGGCAAGTCCCCCCTGGCCACCGCCCGCAAGGAGGCCGACCAGGTCCAGGTGCTCTCCGGGGTGTTTGAGGGCAAGACCACCGGGTCCCCTCTGTGCGCCATGATTGCCAACACCGACACCCGCTCGGCGGATTACAGCAAAACCCGTGACCTGGCCCGGCCCGGCCACGCCGACTACCCCGCCCACGTCCGCTACCAGGGCTTCAACGACTACCGGGGCGGCGGCCACTTCTCCGGGCGGCTCACCGCTCCCCTGGTGTTTGCCGGGGCCATCGCCAAGCAGATTCTGGCCCAGCGGGGTATCACCGTGGGGGCCCACATCAGCTCCATCTACGGGGTCAACGACGAGGCCCTGGAGGACTGGGACACCCTGAAAGGGGTGGCGGACAAGGACTTCCCGGTGCTCAACGACGAGAAGGGCCAGGAGATGCAGGAGGCCATTTTGGAGGCCAAGGAGGAGCAGGATTCCGTGGGCGGCTCCATTGAGTGCGGGGTGTTTGGACTCCCCGCCGGATACGGCTCCCCCGACTTTGGGGAGAACGCCGAGGGCATCTTCTCCCAATACCTGTTCGCCGTCCCGGCGGTGAAGGCGGTGGCCTTCGGCGCTGGCACTGCCTTCTCCCTCATGCGGGGCTCCGAGGCCAACGACCCCCTGTACGTGGACGAACATGGAAACGTCGGGGCGGAGCAGAACTGCGCGGGCGGCATCAACGGCGGCATCACCAACGGCATGCCCCTGGTGTTCGAGGTGACCATGCGCCCCACCCCCTCCATTGCCCGCACCCAATTTACCATTGATATGAACCGCATGGAACATGCGGAGCTGGCACTCCAGGGGCGGCACGACCCCTGTGTGGTCCCCCGGGCGGTCCCCGTCATTGAGGCCGCCGCAGCCCTGGCCGCCTGCCAGCTGCTGGGAATCTGATTTCCGGCCGTTCAGGCCGGAAAAACGAAGAATTAAGAATGAATAATGAAGAATTGTGGTGTGCCGCATAGCGGCACGGATTTTCATTGGAGGCCATTCCCATGGATGAATTGCAGCAGTATAGAGAGGAAATCGACCGCATTGACCGACAGATGGTAGAGCTGTTCCGCCAGCGCATGGCGGTGACCGGACAGGTGGGCCAGTACAAGCTGGAGCGAGGCATCCCGGTGCTGGACGCTCAGAGAGAGCGCCAGGTGCTCCAGGACAAGGCCCGTCTGGTGGAGGGGGACCTACGCCCCGGCGTCACCACCCTCTTTCAGACCATGATGTCCATCTCCCGCCGCCAACAGCGGGACCTGACAAGAGAACGGGCGGATAACCCCGGCGTTCCCCGGTTTGTCCAGGCCCTGTCCCAGATACGGGAGCCCATCCAGAACCCCCGGGTGGTATTCCAGGGCGAGCCTGGAGCGTACAGTGAGCAAGCCTGTGTCAACTTCTTCGGCGAAGGGGTCCAGGCCACCGGACTGCCCCAGTTTGAGGACACCTTTCTGGCCCTGAAAGAGGGCCGAGCAGACTATGCGGTGCTCCCCATTGAAAATAGCTCCACGGGCGCCATCCGCCAAATCTACGATCTGCTGTCGGAATACGATTTCTTCCTGGTGGGGGAAACCACAGTGAAGGTGGACCACTGCCTCATGGCCCTGCCTGGGGCCACCCTGGACACCATCACCCACGTGTACTCCCACGAACAGGGCCTGCTGCAAAGCGCCAAATTCCTAAGCCAACACCCCAACTGGCGGCCCATGACCCAGTCGGACACCGCCGGGTCGGCCAAGATGGTGGCCGAGAGCGGCGATGTGACCAAAGCCGCCCTGTGCTCGGCCCGGGCCGCCCAGATCTACGGGCTGAACATCCTGGTCTGTCCCACCAACGACAACCCCCACAACACCACCCGCTTTGTGGTGGTCTCTCCCCAGGTGGAGCTGCGGGAGGGCGCTGACAAGATCAGCACCGTCTTTCTCCTCCCCCATGAGGCGGGCTCCCTCCACGAGATTCTCACCATCTTCGCCGTCCACGGCCTGAACATGGTGAAGCTGGAATCCCGCCCCCTGCCCCAGCACAGCTGGGAGTACATGTTCTTTTTGGAGTTCACCGGGAATCTGAACACCCCGGAGATCGCCGATGTGCTCCATGAGCTGTCCCAGACCACCGGAGACTTCCGGGTACTTGGCAACTTCGTGTCGAATTTGGAGGAAGAAGCATGAAGAATATTATCCTCATTGGTATGATGGGCTGTGGAAAAACCACCGCCGGACATATGTTGGCCCAGCAGCTGGGCCGCCCCTTCGTGGACTGCGACGAGCTGATGGAGGGAACCACCGGGCGCACCATCTCCCAGATCTTCGCCCAGGACGGAGAGCGGGGCTTCCGCTCCCTGGAGAGCCAGGTGCTGGAGCAGCTGAGCAGCCAGGAGGGTTTGGTCATCGCCACCGGCGGCGGGGCAGTGTTGTCCCGGAAAAACGTGATCTCTCTGCGCCGCAACGGCATTCTGGTGTTCCTGGACCGCCCCATTGACGAGATCTGCGCCAGCCTGGACACCGAGGGCCGCCCCCTGGCCCAGGAGGGACACCACGCCTTTGTGGAGCGCCACCACCACCGTCTGCCCCTGTACCTGTCCGCCGCCGACGTGATCATCCAGAACTTTTCCACACCGGAGGCCACCGTTGCGGAAATTCTGGAGAAGATCTCCGAGGTGGGCAAGAAGTTTCTCATCATCAACGGCCCCAACCTGAACCTGTTGGGCAAGGGAGATGTGGAGCTGTACGGCCGGGAAAACCACGAAAACTACGCCTCTCTGTGCACCATGATCGAGGAGTACGCCAAGGTACATAACTCCACCGCCACCTGCTATCAGTCCAACCACGAAGGGGACATTGTGGACCAGATTCAGGCCGCCGACGGCGTCTACGACGCCATCATCATCAATCCCGGCGCCTACGCCCACTACTCCTACGCCATTCTCGATGCCCTGCTGGCGGTGAACACCCCCGCCTTCGAGGTGCTCATCGGCAACATCCACGCCCGGGAGCCCTTCCGCTCGGTGTCCGTCACCGCCTCGGGGTGTGTGGGCCAGATCTACGGCCTGGGCCTCCAGGGCTACCTGCGGGCCATGGACTTCTTCCTCAAAGGGGGACAATAACCATGCTGCAAGTCATCGGCGATCCCATCTTCCACTCCAAATCCCCGGTCATCCAGACCACCATGCTGGACTACCTGGGGCTGGACATTCCCTACACCCCCCAGCTGGTGAAAAAGGGGGAGGTGGCCCAGTACCTGGCCCAGGCTGAGGTCCAGGGCATCACCGGCTTCAACGCCACCATGCCCCACAAGGAGGACCTGGTGCCCCTGATGGACCAGTTGGGGGAGGAAGTGGAGCGGTACGGGGCAGTGAACACCGTCTGCCGCCGGGACGGAACGTGGATTGGCCACAACACCGACGGGGACGGCTGTCTGGAGTCCCTGGTGCACATGGGCATGTGGCCCGCCCGGCAGGTGGTACTGCTGGGGGCAGGCGGCGCTGCCCGGGCGGCGGCCCTGCGCCTGGCCCAGACCAAGGCCGAGCGCATCTGGGTGTGCAACCGCACCCTTCCCAAGGCCCGCCAATTGTGCCAGCTGGATGCCTCCGGCACCCTCATCCCCGTGGGCTTCGACCCCAGCACCCTCTCCGAGGTGTGCTCCCAGTCTCAACTGGTCATCAACTGCACCAACCTGGGCATGGACGACTGCCCCCACCAGTTTGAGGACTTCTCCTTCCTGGATGCCCTCCCCCGTGACGCCGGGGTGATGGACCTCATCTACTATCCCGCCTGCACCGAATTGCTGCGCCAGGCCCAGACACGGGGTCTCAAGACCTGCAACGGCCTGCCCATGCTCATCTATCAGGCCATTTTCGCTCTGGAATACTTCTTAGACCGGCCTCTGCCCCGGTATGAGCTGGCCCAAGTGGTATTCGCCAAGCTGGGCCTGGTATAGACAGAATGGACAATATAATTCATACAGTTTCATGAGATATAACAATCCTTCTTTTGTTTACTTTTTCCATGTCCAGTGGTATACTGGTAGCAAGTGAACAACAAGAAGGATTGTTACCGTATGGGCAAAACCAGATGAACTGAAAGGGGGCGTATCTCTGTGATATGGGCCCCTTTGGTGTCGTCTGGTCTTTTTCGTCGGTACCTCTTCCGTGGGAGTTCCCCACGGCGTCCATCTTGTCCCATCAGGAGGTGATACGTCCCCCAAATTGTCCCGTACATCTTCACTTAAGGAGAATAGGAGGAACATCAACCATGCGCAAGATTACCAAGAAAGTCGGCGCTCTGGTCACCGTGTGTGCCATGTGTCTGTCCACCGTCAGCTATGCCGCTGCCCTGCCTCAGACCCAGGCCGATGAGATCACCAACTCCGCTGCCACCCTTGCCAATGAGGCGACCAGCCCCAACCTGGCCCTCAAGGCCACCGCCGCCTCGTCCGCCAACGAGACCTCTAACTTCACCCAGGAGAAGGCCAACGACGGCAACATGGACACCCGCTGGTCCAGCGGCTCTGTGGAGAACAATCCCCAGTGGCTGCGCCTGGACTTCGGCGAGCCCACCACCTTCAACTGCGTCCGTCTGTTCTGGGAGAAGTCCGGCGGCAAGGCCTACAAGATTCAGGTTTCCGACGACGGCAATGAGTGGCGTGGCGTGGCCAACGTCACCGACGGCCAGCCCGAGGAGGCCCGCACCCTCACCTTTGATGAGGTCACGGCCCGCTATGTCCGGGTGTATGTCACCGAGAACTTCCCTGACATCTGGACCTGCGTGTCCATCTACGAGATGGAAGTGTACAACAACACCTGGGACTTCGTCTTCGGCCAGGCCAAGACCGAGCTGGAGAACGCCCAGAAGTGGAACGCTCTGAGCCGGGATGTGTCCCTGGTGGAGACCACCGACTACGGCGCTACCGTCACCTGGAAGAGCGACTCTCCCTACCTCACCGTGGAGTACGGGATGCTGAAGGTGACCCTGCCTGAGACCACCACCCAGGCCACCCTCACCGCCACCGTCTCCTACCTGGGCAACAGCGCCGACGTGGAGATTCCCGTGACCATTCTGTCCCAGACCGATTTGGACAACACCTATGATCTCAACCCCACCCCCCAGAAGCTGGAGATGCAGTACAACCTCATCGACTTTGACAACGTCAAGGTCTACTATGAGTCCGGCATCACCGATGTCACCCGTGGCCGGGTGCAGGAGATCATGGACAAGCAGGGCGTGTCCTACACTGTCACCGAGAACTACGAGGAGAGCACCCTGGCGTTAGGGTTGCACGGCTCTACTGAGAACGTGGACGCCAACACCACCGGCTACTCCGACGACCTGTTTGTGGCCAGCGAGACCAAGTATGACGCCCACTTTGTGGACATCAACTCCAATGGCCGCGTGACCATCCTGGGCGAGGACGACGACGCCGTGTACTACGGCCTGGCCACCCTGGACGATGCCATGGAGACCGTGGCCGGTCAGCAGCTGACCTGCGCCACCATCGAGGACTATGCCAACATGCAGTACCGCGGCATCGTCGAGGGCTTCTACGGCAAGGTGTACTCTGTGGAGGACATCCTCTCCCTGTTTGACTACATGGAAGACAACAAGATGAACACCTTCGTCTACGGCCCCAAGGGCGACCCCTATCACCTGGGCAACTGGCGGGATGAGTATCCCACCGAGATCACCGACGAGCAGCGTTTCTACGGCATGATGACCCAGGACGACATGCGCACCATCACCGCCGCTGCCGCCGAGAACAACATCTCCTTTGCCTGGTCCATCCACCCCGCCATGCAAAACGGCATCAACTTCACCAGCCGTGACAGCGTGGAGCAGGGCATTGACGACATCATGGAGAAGTTCGCCCACATGTACGATCTGGGCGTGCGTCAGTTCGGCGTGTTCGTGGACGACATCGACACCGGTGTGGCTCTGCGTGGCTCCGAGAACCAGGCCTACATGATGGCTGAGATTCAGCGCCGCCTGGAGGACACCTACAACGGCTCCGAGAACCCCGCCGATCACGTGGCCGGCACCTACTACGTGCCCAGCTTCTACGCCCTGAACTTTGGCTCCTCCTCTCAGCTGGAGACCAACCTGGGCGCCTTCCGGGAGCAGAACCAGGACAACAACGTCATCATGATGATGACCGGCTCCGGCGTGTGGTCCCCCATCCGCAACTCCGACCTGGTGAAGATCCAGCAGTACACCGGTAAGAAGCCCGTTATGTGGTGGAACTACCCCGTCAACGACAACATTGACGACCAGATGCTCATGAACCGTCTGGACTCCGTGTACGCCACCGACCTGGATGTCACCGCCTGCCTGGGCGTGCTCTCCAACCCCATGAACCAGCCCGAGGCCAGCAAGGTGGCCCTGTACGGCGTGTCCGACTACACCTGGAACACCGCCAACTTCGATGTCCAGAGCAACTGGGAGGAGTCCTTCGCCTCCTACACCGACGACCCCGCCATGCAGGAGGCCCTGCGTGTGTTTGCCAGCCACGCCGCCAAGAATCAGGACCACACCAACATCAACTCCATCTTCAACGCCTACAAGTCGGACAGCTCCAACTATCCGGCCGTGCTGGAGGAGATGCAGAAGATCGTGGATTCCTGCCAGCTCATCCTCACCCTCAAGGACAGCGATGATGACAAGCTGGTGAACCTGGAAGAGGAGATTCGCCCCTGGGTGTATCGCCTCAACGACATGAGCCAGATCATCATCGACTGCATCCAGGCCATGTATGGCGAGGAGAGCCAGCGCTTCGATCACCTGATGAACGCCATCTACCTCTCCAACGGCATTGACACCCTGGACAAGTACAAGGTGGAGAGCCTGGAGGGCCAGGGCACCAGCCAGACCATCAGCAACTACATCGTCTCCCCCGGTAACCTGTACATCCTGCCCTTCGCCCGCTACATCATGACCCAGGCCGGCGGCTCCTTCTTCACTGACGCCTCCGACCCCTTCGTCTACACCGACACCAACACCCAGGGCTGGGCCATGGCCAAGTCCGGCAACACCTTCACCGTCACCGACGGCGAGACCGTGACTCTGGGCTCTGGCTCCTATGTCCAGTTCGACCTGGCCCAGCTGGTGGCTCTGTCCTCCGTGTCCGGCCTGGACGACCTGAACGTCCAGATCTCCCTGGACGGCAAGACCTGGACCGGCTTTGCCGCCGGCACTCAGGCCCGGTACGTGCGTGTGATGAACAACACCGCTGAGGAGATTTCCGTGGACCTGACCCAGGTGTCCATCGCCACTCAGGTGGTGTCCATCGCCTCCGTCACCTCCAGCGCTCAGATCTATGAGCCCAACAACTACCCCACCAGCAACATCAACGACTACAACAACAACACCTTTGTCTGGATTAACAGCCAGAAGGTGGGTACCTCCCTCACTGTCACCTACAACGCCCTGACCAGCATTGACCGCATCGAGTACACCACCACCACCGATGGTGACCGCATGGTTGGTAAGGTGAACCTGGAGTATCAGGACACCGACGGCAACTGGAACTCCGTGGGCATCGTGGACAGCGATGACTTTGTCTCCGGCGCCATCGCCGTCACCTTCGACCCCGTCCAGGCCAAGGCCATCCGTGCCACCGTCACCGAGTCCCGCTCCACCAACTGGCTGAAGATCGCCGAGTTCCACGGCGTGTCCACCCAGGCCAAGGCCATGGCCACCGTCAACGGTGTGGGCGAGGCCAAGCTCTATGACCGCGACGTGATGAGCTTCGTCCAGGCCACCGGCGAGGGCGAAGTGGTGTACCACGTCTACGAGAGCACCAAGGCCACCGACCTGGTGCTGTACAACGCCCTGGGCACCTGGGACGGCGTGAGCGTGTACGCCGTCACCGCCGAGGGAGAGACCCTGCTGGAGCATGATGCCGCTGTGAGCAACGACGGCTGCCGCACCTATCCCGCCGGCCAGCTCAAGGGCATTACCGCCTTCCGCATCGCCTACACCGACGGCATCTACCTCAACGAGATCGAGATCAATGGCGACCGCTTCGTGGCTCTGAACACCTACGGCGTGCAGCCTCAGGTGGACGAGGCCAAGGCCGCTGCCGCTGAGCCCGGCTACACCGCCGAGTCCATCGCCGCCCTCAACGACGCCATCGCCGCTGTGGAGGCCATTCTGGCTGACAACACCCTGGGTGAGCCCGTGACCCAGGAGGCCCTGAACACCGCCGTGGAGGCCATGAACGCCGCTGTGGAGGCCCGTGTGCCCGATCAGCCCGGCCAGGAGGCCAACAAGGCTCTGCTCCAGGCCACCTACGACTACGCTGTGACCCTGGACACCACCGGCGTGGTGGACTCCGCCGTGGCCATCTTCCAGAAGGCCCTGGACGAGGCCAAGGCCGTGCTGGACGACCCCAACGCCACCCAGGAGCAGGTGAACACCGCTTGGGACAACCTGCTCACTGGCATCTGGTCCCTGGGCCTGAAGCAGGGCAACAAGGACATTCTGGAAGTGCTCATCGCCAAGGCTGAGACCATGGTCGCCAACCAGAGCAAGTACGTGCAGGACCACTGGCAGGAACTGCTGGACGCTCTGAACGCCGGCCAGAAGGTCATGGACGACGGCGACGCCCTCCAGGGCGACGTGGAGACCGCTGTGGAAGACCTGATGAACGCCATCCTGGCCCAGCGCTACAAGGCCGACAAGTCCATCCTGGAAGACCTCATCGGCAAGGCCGAGGGCATCGACCTGACCGGCTACACCGCCGAGTCCGTGGCCATGTTCCGCTCCGCTCTGGCCACCGCTCAGTCCGTGCTGGCTGACGAGACCCTGTCCGAGGACGATCAGGCCACCGTGGACAACGCGGTCGCCGCTCTGTCCGCTGCTATGGACGGCCTCACCGCCGGTGGCGCTCCCGAGACCACCGACAAGCCCGAGAACGTGCCTCAGACTGGCGACTCCGCTCAGCTGATGGTGTACGTGGCTGCTCTGGCTGGCTCTGTGAGCCTGCTCACCGGCGCCGCCTATGTGACCCGCAAGCGCCGCAGCTAATGCAAAAAAGCTCCGGGGGGAAGCAAATTGCTTCCCCCCGGTCTTTTTTGCAAATGAATAACGAAGAGTGAATCATGATGGTGTGCCGCACCCTATCGGCTCCCTCCGGGAGGGAGCTGTCTGCGTCAGCAGACTGAGGGAGCATGCGGGCGGCTGCACTGTAGGTTTGCACACAGCATAGACCTGCACCAGACGTTCCGGACACTCTGGTACTCTCCGCCTATTGCGCCAAAAATTTTAAGCCTTTGCTACAATCTCCCTCCGTCATGGCTACGCCATGCCACCTCCCTCCCTGAGGGAGGCTTTGAGGCTGGCAGGTATCGGGAACGTTTGCCGCACCTTCCTGTTGCGCTGTGGTAGGGGCCGGGCTTGCCCGGCCCGAAAAGCCTGGAGCATACCAGGGGGAAGATTCGGGAGGGGCAAGCCCCTCCCCTACGCCCAGCAACCCAAGATATGCGGCAATCTTCAGGGCTTGCATTCTTCATTCTTCATTTTTCATGATTCATTGCCAAAAAAGTGGGCCGCTGAATGCTCAGCGGCCCGCTCCTTGTCGGCTCTTACAGGTCGATATCCTCGTAATCGTCGTACTCGGAGGAACAGAAGCAGCAGTTGGCCTTCTTCTCCTCCACCTTGTCGGCAATGGCGTAGAATGTGTCCACGATCTTGTCCCAGTATGCCATCACCAAGCATACCACGGCGCTCACGGCCATGGCCACGGCGGCTGCCTTCAAGATAAAGCGGATGACTTTCATGTTCAGTCCCTCCCTTGTGTGTTTCGGTACGTCATAGTTTACACGATTTGCGTGCAAAAAACAATGGGATTTGAAAAAAATTCACAATTCCCTTTCCCGCCTCTCCGGCCCTCCGGGCCTCCTTCCACAAATTGCACCAGAAACCGGGAATTTCTCTTGAAATTTTCCATCCTTTCCCCCGCCTATGTGGGAAAACTCCCCTTGTTTTTTCCTCCAAAATGGAATACAATGTATTGACTAAAGCTTTGTCTTGACCACACATTTCCCACTCTTACCATAGAAAGGAAGGGTTCCATGAAGATACAAACTGAAATCGGCCGCATCCGCATTGCCAGCGAAGTGTTCAGCAACATCACCGGCGCTGTGGCTACCAGCTGCTACGGCGTGAAAGGGATGGCCTTCCGCTCCAAGACCGACGGCCTGGTTCATCTGCTTCGCCGGGAGTCCATGTCCAAAGGCGTGAAGCTGGTCTATCACGAGGACGATTCCGTGTCCATTGAGCTGCACATCATCGTGGACAACGGGGTCAATCTGGTGGCCGTGAGCCGCTCCATCCAAAGTGAAGTCAAGTACAACGTCAACCGCCTCACCGGCGTGGAAGTGCGCAGCGTCTCCGTGTGCGTAGACTCCATGGTCATCGGCTAAGGCCAGCGCTGATAGAAAGGAATTTGCTAACATTATGATCGACATCATTGACGGCGCATTGTTTCAGCGCATGGTGGTGCACGCTGCTGCCTCCATCAACGCCCAGAAACAGAGCATCAACGAGCTCAACGTCTTCCCTGTGCCCGACGGCGACACCGGCACCAACATGTCCCTGACCATTGGCACCGCCGCCGCTGAGGCCAAGAAAAAGCCCGCCACCACCGTGGCCCAGGCTGCCGCCACCAACGCCTCCGCCCTGCTGCGGGGCGCCCGTGGCAACTCCGGCGTCATCCTCTCCCTGCTCTTCCGCGGCGTGTCCAAGGCCCTGAAGGACCACGACACCGCCGACGGTGTGGCCCTGGCTGCCGCCCTCCACGAGGGCGTGTCCGCCGCCTACAAGGCCGTCATGAAGCCTGCTGAGGGCACCATCCTCACCGTCTCCCGCCTGGCCGCCAAGGCTGCCGCTGAGGCCGCCCAGGAGCAGAACAGCGCCGAGCACGTGCTGGAGGCTGCCATCGCCCACGGCCAGGAGGCCCTGGCTGAGACCATCAACCAGAACCCCGTGCTGAAGAAGGCGGGCGTGGTGGATGCCGGTGGTAAGGGCTTCCTCATCATCCTCCAGGGTATGCTGGACGAGATGCGGGGTATTCCCGCTCCCCAGGGCGGCGAGGACGACGCCCCCAAGGCCAAGGACAAGGCGGATTTCGCCACCTTTGAGACCGGCGACATCACCTTCGGCTACTGCACCGAGTTCATCTGCTCCCGGGACAACACCAAGGATCCCCAGCTGCTGCGCTCCTTCCTCAATGGCATGGGCGACAGCCTGGTGCTGGTGGACGACGACGAGATCATCAAGGTCCACGTCCACACCAACCACCCCGGCCGCGTGCTGGAAGAGGCCCTGACCTACGGCGCTCTGCTCACCGTGAAGATTGAGAACATGCGGGAGCAGCACACCGAGATTCTGGAAGAGGCCAAGGAGACCCAGGAGGAAGAGCCCGGTATCGTCCCCGCCGAGAAAAAGTACGGCGTGGTGGCCGTGTGCGCCGGCGGCGGCCTGGCCTCCGTGTTCCGGGACCTGGGCGTGGATGGCATCATCTCCGGCGGCCAGACCATGAACCCCTCCACCGAGGACATTCTGCGGGAGATCGCCCGCACCCCCGCCGAGACCGTGTTCGTGCTGCCCAACAACAAGAACATCATCATGGCCGCCCAGCAGTGTGTGGGCCTCATTAAGGGCCGGGAAGTGGTGGTCATCCCCACCCGCACCGTGCCCCAGGGCATCTCCACCCTGCTGGTGATGGACCCCGAGGGTCAGGTGCAGGACAACGTGGACGCCATGACCGAGGCCATGAGCCACGTGCACACCAGCGAGGTGACCTACGCCGCCCGCAACTCCGACTTCGACGGCTTCGCCATCCAGGAGGGCGACTACATGGCCCTCAGCGACGGCCAGCTGTTCGGCACCGCCAAGTCCATGGAGGAGCTGCTGGAGAATCTGGCCCAGGCCGAGACCCAGCAAACGGCAGAGTTCATCAACATCTTCTACGGCGAGGATGTGGACGAGGAGTCCGCCGGCAAGGCCCTGGCCCTGTTCCAGCGCCTGTGCCCCAACGCTGAGATCACCTTGCTCAGCGGCGGCCAGCCCGTGTACTACTATATGATTTCCGCGGAATAACGGCCAAAACACTCCAACCCGGCGGTGCAGCTGACGCTGCGCCGCCGGGTTTTTCTTTTTTCCTGCAAAAAATGATTCTCCATATTTCACGCAACTTTTCACCCCCAAGCGCATATACTACATGGTATACGGGGGAGTGTGGCGGGAATTTGCCCGCCCCTCCTCCACAGACATTGACAGAAACGGAGCGATTGACCATGTTGTTGCAAACCACACCCCCGAAATCCGACACCCCCGCCCAGGACGTGGACGACCTGATCTTTATGGGCCAGGCCGGGCCAATTGTCAGCCAGCGTTGACGGTGAAAAATCATCTTTTTGACGGGAATCTCCCCCCTTTACAACCCAGGGGCCTTTCTATATAATATATGAGATATATTATGGCCATGGGCCGGTTAAAGGATGAACGAGAATGCTGCAATTTGACGAATACAAGGTAAAACTCAACAACCTCAAGCCCGAGCTGGAAGAGCTGGGGCAGGCCCTGGACCTGGAGGCCGCTGAGCGGGAGCTGGATATGCTCCAGGCGGAGTCCGCCTCCGACGGGTTCTGGGACAACGTGGAGAAGGCCCGGAAGATCCAGCAGCGCATCAGCCAGCTGGAGGGCAAGATCAACGCCCAGGCCAAGCGTCTGTCCACCTGGGATGACCTGATGGTCATGTGTGAGATGGGCAACGAGGAGGAGGACGAATCCCTGGTGCCCGAGGTGGAAGAGGGCTTCGAGGGCCTTCTGCGCAACATGGAGGAGGCCCGTCTGGCCACCCTCCTGTCCGGGGAGTACGACCCCTCCCCCGCCATTGTCTCCCTCCAGGCCGGCGCCGGCGGCACCGAGGCCCAGGACTGGGCCCAGATGCTCTACCGCATGTACACCCGCTGGGCCGAGCGCCACGGCTTTACCTACTCCATTCTGGACTACCAGGACGGCGACGAGGCGGGCATCAAGTCCGCCACCATCCGCATTGACGGCGAGAACGCCTACGGCTACCTGAAGAGCGAGCACGGCGTGCACCGCCTGGTGCGCGTCTCCCCCTTCGACGCCAACGCCCGCCGCCAGACCTCCTTCGCCGCCGTGGAGGTCACCCCCGAGATCGACGACAGCGTGGAAGTGGAGATCCGCCCTGAGGACATTGAGATGCAGGTCTACCGGGCCTCCGGTGCCGGCGGCCAGCACGTCAACAAGACCTCCTCCGCCGTGCGACTGATCCACAAGCCCTCCGGCCTGGTGGTGGCCTGCCAGACCGAGCGAAGCCAGCTGCAAAACCGGGAGACCTGTATGAAGATGCTGCGCTCCAAGCTCATCCAGATCAAGGAGCAGGAGCACCTGGACAAGATCTCTGACATCAAGGGCGTGCAGCTGAAAATCGAGTGGGGCAGCCAGATTCGTTCCTACGTGTTCATGCCCTACCAGCTGGTGAAGGACAACCGCACCGCCTACGAGACCTCCAACATCAACGCGGTGATGGACGGCGACCTGGACGGCTTCATCAACGCCTACCTCACCGCCTCCGCCACTGGCAACTGGGCCACAAAATAATTCCCACACACATCGCCTGTCCCGGGTGCTCCTCGCCTCCGGGACAGGCGATTTCTTCCCTCTAGGCCCGGGGAACTTCTTTGTAAATATTGTCTTATATGGTTGACTATTCCTGACATGAGGACTACAATAGTACCACAATGATACGATTAGGAGGGTATCAATCATGAAAAAGCTGATTCGCCGATGTCTTGCTCTGGCGCTGAGCGCCGTGTTTGTGCTCACCTGCGCCGCCCCCGTCTCTGCCGCCGGCACCGACATCAACGTCCAATTGGATGTCACCTATTCCCAGACCGACGCCCGGGACATGCTGACACTGATCAACGACTTCCGTGCCAGTGACCAGGCCTGGTACTGGAACCAGGACAATTCCACCAAAACCGATGTATCCGGTAAGCTCCAGGACTTCGTCTACGACTACAACCTGGAGAAAATAGCCATGCAGCGGGCCGCGGAAATCGTGGTGGCGTATGGTCACATCCGCCCGGACGGTACTAGCTGGTATTCCGCATTCCGGGAGTTTGGCGTCTATTACTACAGCGCATCGGAGAACATTGCCATTGGCTACACCTCCGCCCAAGATGTCTTTGAGGGCTGGCGGGAGGACAACGAGGACTATTCCGGCCAGGGTCACCGCCGCAATATGCTCTCCCAGGACATGGCCTCCATCGGCATTGCCCATGTGGTATACGGCGGGGTGGATTTCTGGGTCCAGGAGTTTGGCACCCTGGCAAACCCCAACACCACGGAGACCACCCCCGCCACCGATGCCACCGTGGACATCCGGGTGGCGTCTGACTCCATCCGCAGCGTCACCCTGGACGCCATCTCCCCCCTGTCTCTGACGGCTGGAGAGCAGGCAGACCTGCCCACCGTGTCCGCCACGCTGACGACCAACAGCACCTGGACCCACACCCCTGACATCCATGTGACGCTGGAGCCCAACTGGACCGTGACTACAGGCAGCGATGTGGTGAAGGTGGAGGGCGACAAGCTCACCGCCCTGGGGGCGGGCACTGCCACCCTCTCCGCCACCGTGGCGGGCCAGACCGTCACCTGCTCGGTCACCGTCACCCAGGCCCCCTGTCAGCACCAGTGGGATGACGGTGTCGTCACCACTGAGCCCACCTGCACCCAGGACGGCGTGCGCACCTACACCTGCCAGCTGTGTGGAGAGACCAGGACCGAAGGGATCCCCGCCACCGGCCACACGGTTGTCATCGATCCTGCCGTTGCCCCCACCTGCACCCACACCGGCCTCACTGAAGGCAGTCGCTGCTCCGTGTGCAACACGGTGATCGTGGCCCAGACTGAGGTGCCTATGCTGCCCCACGACTATGTGGCCTCTGTCACCACTGAGCCCACTTGCACCGTGGATGGTGTGCGCACCTATACCTGTTCCATGTGCGGCGACAGCTATACCGAAGCCATCCCCGCCACCGGCCACACCTTTGGCCCCTGGACCACCGTCACCTCTCCCACCTGCACCCAGAGCGGCAGTGAGCAGCGCTCCTGCTCCGTCTGCGGCTATACCGAGACCCGGGGCGTCGATCCCACCGGCCACTCCTGGGAGGATGACTACACCGTGGATCAGGCTCCCACCTGCACCCAGGACGGCAGCAAGTCCATCCACTGCTCCCGGTGCGATGCCGTCACCGATGTCCAGACCATCCCCGCCACCGGCCACACCTGGGACCAGGGCACTGTCCTCACCCCCGCCACCTGCACGGAAAACGGCACCATGCGCTATACCTGCACCGTCTGCGGCGAGACCCGGGATGAGGTGATTCCCGCCACTGGTCACACCTGGGACCAGGGCACTGTCCTCACCCCTGCCACCTGCACAGAAAACGGCACCATGCGCTACACCTGCACCGTCTGCGGCGAGACCCGGGACGAGGTGATTCCCGCCACCGGTCACGCCTGGGAGGATGATTACACCGTGGATCAGGCTCCCACCTGCACTCAGGACGGCAGCAAGTCCATCCACTGCTCTCAGTGCGATGCCGTCACCGATGTCCAGACCATCCCCGCCACCGGCCACACCTGGGACCAGGGCACTGTCCTCACCCCCGCCACCTGCACGGAAAACGGCACCATGCGCTATACCTGCACCGTCTGCGGCGAGACCCGGGATGAGGTGATCCCCGCCAGCCACCACTATGTGGACACAGTCACCGCCCCCACCTGCACCCAGGATGGATTCACCACCCACACCTGCTCGGTGTGCGGTGACACCTACACCGACACCCCCGTGGCGGCTCTGGGCCACTCCTATGAGTGGGTGGTGGACCAGGAGCCCACTGCCACCCAGGCAGGCAGCCGTCACCAGGAATGCACCGTGTGCGGCGCCCTGGGTGCCACGGAGACCATTCCCGCCACTGGCACTGAGCCTGGCACTGAGCCCAGCACCCAGCCCAGCACCCAGCCCAGCACCCAGCCCCAGGCCGGCAGCACTGTCCCGTCCACCGGCGACCACAGCCACCTGACTGTGTATGTGGGTATCCTGGCGGTGTGCGTGCTGGCCCTGGCTGGAGTCGGCGCAGTGGCTGTCCGTCGCCGCCGCCGCTAATCGTTCCGCATCTCCCCATATTCCCCTGATCATTTCCTGTGGCCCTCAAAAGAGGGCCACAGGATTTTTTTGCATACTTTTTCTCCCATGGGAAACCCTATCCATGCAAGTGAAACCCAAAGGAGTGATTGCATGGGTCAGCCGGCCATTGACATCAAAAGCGAAATTGGCCCCTTGAAGCGGGTGCTGCTCCACCGCCCCGGGGGCGAGCTGGAAAACCTGATGCCGGAGTATCTGGAGCGCCTGCTCTTCGACGACATCCCCTATCTGAAAATCGCCCAGGAGGAGCACGACGCCTTCTGTGGGCTGCTGCGGGACAACGGCGTGGAGGTGGTGTACCTCACCGACCTGGTGAGCGAGTCCCTCACCGACGGAGCGGTGAAGGAGCAGTTTGTCCGGGCGTATATCGCCGAGGCGGGGGTGCGGGGCACCAAGCGCACCGCCATGATCGCCGACCACTTTCTGTCCATGTCCACCCACAACATGGTCTCGGCCATGATGGCGGGGCTGCGCAAGTCCCAGGTGCGGGGCTACGGGCGGAAAAACCTCACCGACTACCTGGAAGACGACTATCCCTTTGTCCTGGACCCCATCCCCAACCTGTACTTTACCCGGGACCCCTTCGCCGCCATGGGCAACGGGGTAACCATCCACCGGATGCACACCGTCACCCGGCGGCGGGAGACCCTCTTCGCCCAGTATATCTTCGCCTACCACCCCCAGTACAAGGGCACCCCGGTGTACTACGACCGGGCCGCCCCCGCCTCCATGGAGGGGGGCGACATCCTGGTGCTCTCCCCCCAGGTGGTGGCCATCGGCATCTCCCAGCGCACCCAGCCCTGGGCCATTGAGCAGCTGGCCAAGCGGCTCCTCTCCCCCCAGGTGGGATTTACCAAGGTGCTGGCCTTTGACATCCCCAAAAACCGGGCCTTCATGCACCTGGACACGGTGTTTACCATGGTGGACCGGGACAAATTCACCATGCACCCGGGCATCTCCTCCCACCTGCGCCTGTTCGTGCTGGAACTGGAGGAGGGGGCCCACCTGACCATCACCGAGGAGGAGGACAGCCTGGAGAACATTTTGAAAGAGCATTTGAACCTGGACTCCGTCACCCTCCTCAAGTGCGGCGGCGGCTCGGTGATCGACGCCGCCCGGGAGCAGTGGAACGACGGCTCCAACACCTTCTGTCTGGCCCCCGGCCGAGTGGTGGCCTACTCCCGCAACCACGTCACCAACCGGGTCATGGAGGAGGCGGGCATTGAGGTGCTCACCATTCCCAGCAGCGAGCTGTCCCGGGGCCGGGGCGGCCCCCGGTGTATGACCATGCCCCTGGTACGGGGTTCCATCTAATCTATATTGCAAAGGAGACCACAACTATGGCAGTGAATCTGAAAGGCAAATCCTTCCTCACCCTCATGGACCTCTCCGCCCAGGAAATCCGCTACCTGCTGGACCTGGGCCATTCCCTGAAAGCCAAGCGGCAGATGGGGCTCCACGGGGAGGCCCTCAAAGGCAAGCACATCGTGCTGCTGTTCGAAAAGACCTCCACCCGCACCCGCTGCTCCTTTGAAGTGGCCATGGCCGAAGAGGGGGGCCGGGTGACCTATCTGGACCCCGGCTCCTCCCAGATGGGGAAAAAGGAGTCCATGGAGGACACCGCCAAGGTGCTGGGCCGCTTTTTTGACGGCATTGAGTACCGGGGCTACGACCAGGCCAACGTGGAGACCCTGGCCAAATACTCCGGGGTGCCCGTGTACAACGGCCTGACCGACCTGGACCACCCCACCCAGATCATCGCGGACATGATGACCATGGAAGAGCACTTGAGCAAGCCCCTGAAGGACTGCAAAGTGGTGTTCGTGGGGGACGTGCGCAACAACATGTGCTATGCCTGGATGTTCGGCTGCTGCAAGATGGGGGTGGATTTTGTGGGCTACGGGCCCCAGGAACTCATTGACGGGGCGGACAAGACCATTTTGGAGGCCTGCAAGCAGGAGGGGGCCATCTCCGGGGCCAACATCACCCTGACCTGCGACCCCAACGCGTTGAAGGGGGCGGACGTGCTCTACTCGGACATCTGGGCCTCCATGGGGGAGGAGGAGCTGATTCCTCAGCGGGCCAAGCTGCTCACCCCCTACCGCATCGACCACACCATGCTGGCCGCCACGGGGAATCCCGAGGTGATCTTCATGCACTGCCTGCCCTCCTTCCACAACTTCGACACCAAACTGGCCCGTGAGTGGATGGACAAGGGGGTGGACATCCGGGAGGTCACCGACGAGGTGTTCCGCTCTCGTCACTCGGTGGTGTTTGACGAGGCGGAAAACCGGATGCACGCCATCCGTGCCATCCTGGTGGCCACCCTATGAGGGGGGCCACCAAAGTGGTGGTGGCCCTGGGGGGCAACGCCCTGGAGGACAAGCAGCTCCCCCCCACCGCCCAGTCTCAACACCAGGTGCTCCAGCGCACCGCCCAGCAGCTGTCCCAGCTGTCGGTGTCCGGGTATGAACTGGCCATTGTCCACGGAAACGGCCCCCAGGTGGGGCGCATCCTCCTGGCCAGCGAGACCGCCCGTGACGTGACGCCCCCTATGCCCTTTGACGTGTGCGGGGCCATGAGCCAGGGCTATATCGGCTACCACATCCAGCAGACCCTCACCGCCGCCCTGCGGGCGCAGGGCAAGCACATCCCGGTGGTGACGGTGGTGACTCAGGTGGTGGTGGACCCCCAGGACCCCGCCTTCTCCCATCCCACCAAGCCCATCGGGCCCTTTTACACCCAGGCCCAGGCGGACGCCCTCACCCGGGAGCGGGGCTATCACATGCGCCAAGACGGCCAGCGGGGGTACCGCCGGGTGGTGCCCTCTCCCCAGCCCCAGCGCATTGTGGAGATCGGCACCATGAAAACCCTGTGGAACACCACCATCACCATCGCCTGTGGCGGCGGGGGCGTGCCGGTGGTGGAGGGGGCGGACGGACACCTGGAAGGGGTGGCCGCCGTCATCGACAAGGATTTGGCCGCCTGCCGTCTGGGCATTGAGATGGAGGCGGACGTGCTGATGATTCTCACCGAGGTGCCCGCTGTGGCCCTCCACTTCGGCACCCCTCAGCAGGAGGACCTGAGAGAGGTAAAGGCGGAGACCCTGGAGCAGTACGCCCACCAGGGACACTTTGGGGAGGGCTCCATGCTGCCCAAGGTGAAGGCGGCCATCCAGTTTGCCCGCTCCGCCCGGGGCCGGACCGCCATTATCACCAGCCTGGACCGGGGGCTGGAGGCCCTGGCGGGAAAGTGCGGCACCTGTGTCACCGCCTGACCAAAAGCCTCCCTCAGGGAGGGAGGTGGCCCGGCGCAAGCCGGGTCGGAGGGAGCCTGTAGCAGGCACCAAAGGACCTTGACGCAATCTGCGGAGTGTACCAGTGTGGCCGGACAGTCCGGCAAACGTCTTCGCTCTGTACAAAAGCACTGGTTCAGCCGCCCGTGGGCTCCCTCAGTCAGCCTCACGGCTGACAGCTCCCTCTCGGAGGGAGCCAAAGACCTCCCCCGTATGAAATTCTCCTTTTGGAGGTACACTATGAAATCCTTTCGCATGCCCACCGCCTACACCATTCTCCTCTCCCTGCTGCTGGTGATGACCATTCTCACCTGGGTTATCCCCGCCGGACGCTACCAGACGGGAGCGGAGGGGGAGCCGGTGGCAGGCACCTATGAGCAGATTCCCCAGCAGGGGCAGCCCATCACCTCGGTGTTCACCGCCCCCCTGGAGGGGCTGTACGAGGCCATCGACATCGCCGCCTTTATCCTCATGGTGGGCGGGTTTCTGGGGGTTGTGGGCAAAACCGGGGCCATTGACCGGGGCATTTCCGCCCTGGTGGCCAAGCTCCGGGGCAAGGAGACCCTGCTCATCCCCATATTGATGCTGGTGTTCGCCCTGGGGGGCACCACCTTCGGCATGGCGGAAGAGACCATCGCCTTTTACCCTCTGGTGCTGCCCATTTTCATCTCCGCCGGGTATGACCCCATCACCGCTGTGGCGGTGATTTTGGTGGGGGCTGGGGTGGGCACCCTGGCCTCCACCGTCAACCCCTTCGCCACCGGCATCGCCGCCGGCTTTGCCGGGGTGTCCCTGGGCACCGGGATGCTGCTGCGCCTTCTTATGCTGGTGGTGATGCTGGCGGCGTCCATCTATTTTGTGATGCGCTACGCCGCCCGGGTCAAAGCCCACCCGGAGACCTCCCTGATGGCCAGCCGTCGGGCCGATTACACCGCCCGCTTTGCCGCCCAGGGTTCGGACGGGGCCAAGCTGACCTGGGTGCAGTCTCTGGCCCTGGGGCTCTTTGCCCTCACCTTCCTGGTGATGATCTACGCCGTCATCCCCTTTGACGACATGGGGCTACCCCTGCCCACCCTGGGCTGGTGGTTCCCCCAGCTGTCCGCCCTGTTCCTGGCCGCCTCCATCCTGGTTGGGGTGTGCTGCGGGCTGGGGGAGGAGGAAACGGTGGGGGCCTTCATTCACGGGGCCGCGGACCTTCTAGGGGTGGCCTTTATCATCGGCATCTCCCGGGGGATCACCGTCATCATGAACGGGGGTCAGATCACCGCCACAGTGCTCTACTGGGGGGAACAGGCCCTGCGAGGGGCGGGGGCGGTGAGCTTTACCCTGCTCACCTTCCTTTTGTACCTGCCCCTGTCCTTCCTCATCCCCTCCTCCTCAGGGCTGGCCACCCTGTCCATGCCCATTATGGCCCCTCTGGCGGACTTTGCCAGAGTGGGGCGGGAGGTGGTCATCACCGCCTTTCAGACCGCCTCGGGGCTTATTAACCTCATCACCCCCACCAGTGCAGTGGTGATGGGGGCCCTGGCCCTGGGCCATGTGCCCTATGGGGCGTTTTTAAAGTTCATCTGGAAGCTGTTGGCCATCCTGCTGGTGCTGTCTCTCATGTTCTTGGCTCTGGGGGCTCTGGCATAGAAAAAGCACACGTAAAATCTATCAAGCACTTATAACATGAAAGTAGACAGCTACATCTTTGTGGTTGTCTACTTTCATGTTATAAACTTCATAGATTTCATTTGGTATTGTCTTTTTTCTCCCCTTTTTTTGTCTTTCCCTCGCTTCATAAAC
>NHCFR00700__coassemble_1096_pt1 | contig 29621 bp, 29 predicted proteins | sample NHCFR00700__metabat2_low_PE_012 | metagenome-assembled genome bin NHCFR00700 | reverse complement strand
ATCAACTGGCTCAACTCCTACTCCCTGTACCTGGACTCCCTGAAGCCCTGGTTTGACGAGAATCTGGGCCCTGAGTTTATGGCCAACCGGGAGCAGGCCATGAGCTTGCTGCAGAGCGAGGCCAGCCTCAACGAGATTGTGCAGCTGGTTGGTAAGGACTCCCTGTCCCCCAATGACCAGCTGACCCTGGAGTCCGCCCGTATGGTGCGTGAGGACTTCCTCCAGCAAAACTCCTTTATGGACGTGGACTCCTACTCCAGCTATGACCGCCAGGCCCAGCTGCTGGCCATGATTCTGAACTATGACAAGCTGTGCCGGGCCGCCATCGCCAAGGGCGCTCCCACCATGGAGCTGTTTGGCATCCCCGCCCGGGAGCGCATTGGCCGCGCCAAGTCCGTGCCCGTGGAGCAGTACCAGCAGGAGTACGCCGACATCCGGGTGCAGATGGAGCGGGAAATCGACGAAGTTGTGGAAAAGGCGGGTGATACCCTGTGATTCGTGAATATAGAACCATTCAGGAGATCGTCTCTCCTCTGATGATGGTGAAGATGGTGGAAAACGTCACCTATGACGAACTGGTGGAGGTCGAGCTGCCCGACGGCGGCATCCGCCGTGGTAAGGTGCTGGAGGTCAACGGCGACACCGCTGTGGTGCAGCTGTTTGAGTCCGCCGCCGGCATCAACCTGGCCCAGTCCAAGGTGCGTTTCCTGGGCCACCCCCTCCAACTGGGTGTGTCCGGCGACATGCTGGGCCGTGTGTTCAACGGCATGGGCCGTCCCATTGACGGCGGCCCCGAGATTCTGGCCGAAGAGTACCGGGACATCAACGGCCTGCCCATGAACCCCGCCGCCCGGGACTACCCCAACGAGTTCATTCAGACCGGCGTGTCCACCATTGACGGTCTGAACACCCTGGTGCGTGGCCAGAAGCTGCCCATCTTCTCCGGCTCCGGTCTGCCCCACGCCCAGCTGGCCGCTCAGATCGCCCGTCAGGCCCGTGTGTTGGGCGACGACGCCGGCAACTTCGCCGTGGTGTTCGCCGCCATCGGTATCACCTACGAGGAGTCCGAGTACTTCGTCCAGGAGTTCAAGCGCACCGGCGCCATCGACCGCACCGTGCTCTTCACCAACCTGGCCAACGACCCCGCCGTGGAGCGTATCTCCACCCCCCGTATGGCCCTGACCGCCGCCGAGTATCTGGCCTTTGAGAAGGGCATGCACGTGCTGGTCATCTTGACCGACATCACCAACTACGCCGAGGCCCTCCGTGAGGTGTCCGCGGCTAAGAAGGAAGTGCCCGGCCGCCGTGGCTTCCCCGGCTACCTGTACACCGACCTGGCCACCATGTACGAGCGTGCCGGTCGTCAGCTGGGCAAGCCCGGTTCCATCACCATGATTCCCATCCTCACTATGCCCGAGGATGACAAGACCCACCCCATCCCCGACCTGACCGGATATATCACCGAGGGCCAGATCATCCTCTCCCGTGCCCTCTACCGCCAGGGCATCAATCCTCCCGTGGACGTACTGCCCTCCCTGTCCCGTCTGAAGGATAAGGGTATCGGCGAGGGCAAGACCCGCGAGGACCACGCCAACACCATGAACCAGCTCTTTGCCGCCTACTCCACTGGTAAGGACAACAAGGAGCTGATGTCCATTCTGGGTGAGGCCGCTCTGACCCCCACCGATCTGCTGTACGCCAAGTTCGCCGATGAGTTTGAAAAGCGCTATGTCAACCAGGGCTATGAGACCAACCGCTCCATTGAGGAGACCCTGGACCTGGGCTGGGAGCTGCTGTCCATCCTGCCCAAGGCAGAGCTCAAGCGCATCAAGCCGGAGTATATCGACAAGTACCTGCCCAAGAAGGAGGGATAAACAATGGCTGCCACCGTTGTCAATCCCACCCGAATGGAGCTCACCCGCTTAAAACGCAAGCTGAAGACCGCCCAGCGGGGCCACAAGCTGCTCAAAGACAAGCGGGACGAGCTGATGAAGCAGTTTCTGGACACCGTGCGGGAGGTGCGCGCCCTGCGCAGCCAGGTGGAGGAGGAGCTGATGCGGGTGCACGGCTCCTTCACTGTGGCCTCCGCCCTCATGAGCGGGGCGGCCATGGAGCAGGCGCTGATGTACCCCAAGCAGAGCGTGGAGCTGGACATGAGCTTCCGCAATGTGATGAGCGTCAACGTGCCCACCTACACCTACAAGACCCGCACCAGCGACACCTCGGACATCTTCCCCTACGGCTTTGCCACCACCTCCGGTGAGCTGGACTCCGCCGTGGAGGCCCTGGGCGATGTGTTCCAGTCCATGCTCAAGCTGGCCCAGATCGAAAAGACGGCCCAGCTGCTGGCCGAGGAGATTGAAAAGACCCGCCGCCGGGTCAACGCCCTGGAATATGTGATGATTCCCAACACCCAGGAGGCCATCCGGTATATCACCATGAAGCTGGATGAGAACGACCGCTCCACCACCACCCGATTGATGAAGGTGAAGGACATGCTGCTCAAGCAGGCCCTGGAGGAGCAGAAGGCCCGGGATGCTGAGGCTTTGCAGAACTTCCAATAAGAGCAAAAAAACAAGGTGCCTATTTTGGCACCTTGTTTTTTGGACTGGAAGCCACCCCCGCTGGGCATTGACAACCAGGGAAGGGGTGGCTATAATGAACATGAAAAGGGCGCTGTTGCATGACGGTTAGCCCCAGGAGATTCGTTCAACTAATGTTGACCGCTCGGGTGCAGCCGGGCGGTCAGCAAGCTTTTGGGGATATGTAGACCACCGTCAGAAGGACGATGATGAACCACACCAGAAAGCGAAGGACTTTCGTCCAACGCCCGTTTCCCATCCGCATCACCCCCTTTCTCAAGGGAGTGGCTAACCGCCATTTTGCAACAGCGCCACAGACATGATAGCATACAAGGGAAAAGTTTGTAAAGAGTCAGAAAAGGGAGATGCAAGGCCAGCCTTGCATCTCCCTTTTTTACCGTTTCATTATCCCACAAAGGCATCCAGCAGCTTCAAGGTACTCAGCACGCCCTTTTTGTGGCTGCGCTCGTAGCCGTGGGAGGCGAAGACACCGGGGCCGATGAGGCCGTGGCGCACCTCGTACCCGGCGGAGAGGGTGGCGTCGGCGTCCGAGCCGTAGTTGGTGAAGATGTCCACGGCGTAGTCCGCGCCGCTCTGCTTAGCAGCCTCAATGAGCTGGCTGGTGAGGGCGTAGTCATAGGGGGAGCGGCCATCCTTGGCGCAGATGGACACCTTGCGCTCCTCGCCCTCCAGGTTGTCGCCCACACAGCCCATGTCCACCGCCACCACGTCGGTGATGCCAGCGGGGACGGAGGTGGAGCCGCCGTGGCCCACTTCCTCGTATCCGGTGAGGTGCAGCCACACCGGCCGGGTGGGGGTCACGTCCCCATGGGCCACCTGGCGGGCCAGGGCCAGGAGGATACCAGCAGACAGCTTATCGTCCAAGAAGCGGCTCTTGATGTAACCCGAGGGGGTGACAGTGGTGCGGGGGTCAAAGCACACCACATCCCCGTTGGAGATGCCCAGGGCCTTCACGTCCTCCCGGCTCTCCACCTCCTCGTCCAGCACCACCTCCATGGTGTCGAAGGTGCGGGGGGTGTCGGAATAGTCGGGGTTGACGTGGGCGGAGGGGTTGTGGAGCTGGAAGGTGCCGGTGTACACCTTGCCATCCCGGGTGCGGATGCGCACGTTTTCACCCTCGCAGTTGTGGGGACGCAGGCCGCCCACGTTGACGATGTGGATGCGGCCCTCCCCGGTGATGCGGGAGATCATGCCCCCCAGGGTGTCCAGGTGGGCCAGCAGCAGAAGGCCGTTTTCCTGGGGCAGGTTGGGGGTGAGGTTCACCAGAACGGCCCCTTTCCGGGTGTATTGGGGGTCAAAACCCAGGTCTTTCAGATGATTGTATGCATATTGTGCCACCGTTTCGGTGTAGCCGGAGGGGCTGTCAATGGCCAGCAGGGCCAGAGCCTGTTCCACGGCGTCATTTACTACGTGTTCCACACAGATCGCTTCCTTTGTTGAAAAAGTCCGGCGGCCGAATGCCGTCGGACTTTAGTATAGCATGGTGTCGGGGGAATGCGCAAGGTCACATCCCGGTCTGTTCCAGCAGCTGGCGCAGCAGGGCCGCCCGCTTCACGCCCTCCTGGGCCAGTTGGCCATAGAGTTGCATGAGGTCGGGGCTGCCCGCCTTGGCCCGGCAGGTCTGGAACTCCTGGGTGAGGGCCTGGTTGCGCTGATAGAGCTGGCGCAGGCCCCCTACGTAGGTGGTCATCCGGGGGGCGGTGAGCTGGGCCACGGGCCAGTAGCGGACCCCGGACTGGAGGAAGTAGGCCGCCGAGAGCTGCTTGGCCTGCTGGTGGAGCTGGGCGGCCACGTTGGACATTTGGCGGCTCTGCTTGCCCGCCCGGCGGCTGAGCAGTCGGGCCAGCTGCCACTGCTCCAGACTGTCCAGCACTTGCTGGCGCAGACAGCAGGTCTTGGGCTGAGGCTGGGGTCTGGGGGGCGCCGGGTGGGGCCGCTGCGGGGGAGCGGCCATGGTCTGGGGGGCCATGACCGGCTGGGCCTCGGGGGCGGGCTGGGAGACCGGCTCCGGCTGGGGCTGGGCAGCAGTCTGGGGCGCGGCGGAGCCCATGACCCGGGCCCACACCCGCTCAAAGACCTCCTGGCTCTGGGAACGGGAATTCATGATCTCATCCATGGGAAAACACCTCCTAAATACCCCATTCTATGCCCCAATCCAGGGATTGCCACGGTTGACAGATGGGTATAATCATGATATACTAGCAAAACATATAAGAAAACTATGAATTATAAGCCGTCCCTCCCACGGGGGACGGCTTCAAACGGGAGATTTGCACTATGTTGGAACTGAAACATCTGACCTTCTCTGTGGAGGGAGAGGGCAGTCAGAAGGAGATTTTGAAGGACGTGTCCCTGAACGTCCAGGACGGCACCTTCCTGGTGGTCACCGGCCCCAACGGCGGCGGCAAGACCACCCTGGCCAAGACCATCATGGGTCTCAACCAGCCCACCTCCGGCCAGATCATCTGGAACGGGGAGGACATCACCAATCTGAATATCACCGAGCGGGCCCGCCGAGGCATCAGCTACGGCTTCCAGCAGCCCCCCCGCTTCAAGGGCCTGCGGGTTTGGGACCTGCTGAGCCTGGCCTCGGGCAACGCCCAGCTCACCCACGCCGAGGGCTGCCAGCTGCTGACTCAGGTGGGACTGTGTGCCGCCGACTATATCGACCGGGAGGTGGACAACTCCCTGTCCGGCGGCGAGGTCAAGCGCATTGAGATCGCCACCATTCTGGCCCGGAAGTCTCCCCTGATGATTTTCGACGAGCCGGAGGCGGGCATTGACCTGTGGAGCTTTGCCAAGCTCACCGAGACCTTCCGCTATATCCACGAGAAGCGGCAGGCCACCATCATCATCATCTCCCACCAGGAGCGCATCATCAACCTGGCCGACGAGATCGTCATGATCGCCGGAGGCGAGGTGGTGGAGCGGGGGGCCAAAGAGGAGATGTTCCCCAAGATTCTGGAAAACACCCAATCCGGGTGCGCCTTTGTGAAGGGAGGAGTCCAGGCATGAATTCCATCGACACCCATCTGCTCCGGGAGATCGCAGACCTGGAGCGTGTGCCCCAGGGGGCGTATAACATCCGCAAGAATGGCCAGTTGGAGGGGCGCAGCAACTCCGCCAACATTGTCATTGAGAGCAAAGAGGACAAGCCGGGCATCGACATCCACATCGCCCCCGGCACCGTCAACGAGTCGGTGCACATCCCCGTCATCGTCACCCAGACCGGGCTCACCGATCTGGTGTACAACGACTTCCACATCGGCGAGAACAGCGATGTGAGCATTGTGGCTGGCTGCGGCATCCACAACTCCGGCTGTGAGACCGCCCAGCACGACGGCGTCCACACCTTCTACGTGGGCAAGAATGCCAAGGTGCGCTATGTGGAGAAGCACTACGGCGAGGGTGAGGGCACCGGCAAGCGCATCCTCAACCCCCACACCATCATCTATCTGGAGGAGGGCGCCTCCATCCAGCTGGAGACGGTGCAGATTCGGGGCGTGGACTCCACCCGCCGCTACACCAAGGTGGAGATGGATGCCAATGCCGAGGCAGTGGTCACCGAGCGTCTGCTCACCCATGGCGACCAGTTTGCCGAGAGCAAAATGGAGGTCATCATGAAGGGGGAGGGGGCCCGCACCCAGGTGATCTCCCGGTCTGTGGCCCAGGACAACTCCGTGCAGGTGTTCTATCCCCAGGTGCAGGGGGATGCCCCCTGCTTCGGCCACGTGCAGTGTGACTCCATCATTATGGACCACGCCAAGGTCAGCTCTATTCCCGCCATTGTGGCGGGCCACACCGACGCCCAGCTCATCCACGAGGCGGCCATCGGCAAGATTGCCGGAGATCAGCTGTTGAAGCTCATGACTCTGGGTCTCACCGAGGAGGAGGCCGAGCAGAAGATTCTGGACGGATTCCTGCGGTAAAGGGGTGGGAACATGAAGCCCCTGAAACAAAAGGTGAGCATCACCCTGGATGAGGACGTGGTGGAAAAGCTGAAGGTGCTGGCGGAGGACTGTGACCGCTCCCTGTCCCAGTACATCAATCTCATCTGTAAAGCCCATTTGAAACAGTTGGATAAATGAGAAAAACACCGTTGTGAAGGAAAAGTTTCCTTTACAACGGTGTTTTCATATGTTTAAGAAGAAATGATCTTGCTCCAATGTGTCCGTTCAGGCTTGCCAGCCTGGTGGGGACGCTACCCGCTGGGGGTTTCTTTTGAGCGGGCAAAAGAAACCAAAACCCGCTTAGGGCGTTCCCCCCTAAGTACCCCCCTTGGGGTACGAGGCTGGGCGTGCGTCAAGGCTATCTTCGGCCCGTTGGTCTTGCTGTGGCCCCTGTTTGTGCCACCACACCAGGCCGCTCTGGGTAGCTGGCCCTACAGCTGGGTGATTTCCATGTCCGGGCCTACCATGGAGAAGCGGCGTTCCCGCCGCCGGGAGCCAGGCTTCCGATAGCTGGAACAGCGGCTCATCAGGGTAAGGCCCTGGTGGTAGAAGTAGAATTTGTCAGAGAAGTAGGTGTTTTCGGTATAGTTTCACGCTATCCATGTGACCCCACTGGGCCAAGGGCCGAGAAGAGGAGAATGCAGGGGCTCCCAGTACCGCAGGGTGGATTCCACAAGGCGGGGGAAGGCCCCGCCTTTGGTGGTCTTTGGTTCCTTTCTGGCAGCAGAAAGGAACCCCCAGCGGGGAGCGCTATCCCTTTGCCAGGATGGCAAGACATTGGCAGAAATATGGAAGAAGGGCAGGGCATCAGGGCTTGCATTCTTCGTTCTTCATTGGAATGCTTTCCTCCAAAACGGAGAGAAACCGCCGCAGGGTCTGCCCCCGATTGCCCCGCAGGTAGGACACCCCGAAGGAGAGGGGCTCACACCCCTCTACGGGAATATAGCGCAGCTGCGGGGCGCGCAGCTGGGGGAAGTCGGCCATGATGGAGAAGGCGTACCCCGTCTCCACCAGGGTGAAGAGCACCTCCTGGCTCTCGCAGAAAATGACCTCCTCCGGAGGCTTGGAGGTGACAATCTGCCCTTGCAGGGCAAACACCGACGGGGGACACAGCGGAGGCCGACAGGCGGCGATGAGGCCACCCTCTTTCAGCTGCTCCACCGTCACCGTCTCGCACTGGGCCAGGGGATGGTCCTCCCGGCAGACAAACACCACCGGACTGCGCAGCAGCTCCCGATAGACACTATTTTGCGGGGCGGTCTCCTGGAAGGTGAACAGCACCTGAATATCCCCTTCGGTGAGCAGATTGTCCAGGGCGCTGAGGGGAATCAGGCGAATCATGGGCAAAATCCGCTCCTCCTCCTGGCGCAGCCGCTCCAGAGCCGGGCGCAGCAGCCGCAGGTCTGCCGTGCTGCGGCACCCCAGCCCCAAGCGCATGGGGCGGGCCTCATAGCACCCCTTCACCCGCATCCGGGAGATGTTGGACAGCTGGAGAATCTTCCCCGCATACTGCAAGAACATGTGCCCCTCCTGGGTCAGACGCACCTTTTTGCTGGTGCGCTGGAACAGTGCCACCCCCAGCTCGTCCTCCAGGGTCTTCACCTGGTGGCTGACAGCGGGCTGGGTCAGGCGCAGGTGCCGACCCGCCCGTGCTCATTCTGGACGAGGCCACCTCCTCCATCGACACCCGCACCGAGCGGCTGGTGCAGGACGGCATGGACGCCCTGATGACCGGGCGCACCACCTTTGTCATCGCTCACCGGCTGTCCACGGTGCGCAACGCCGACTGCATCATGGTCATGGAGCAGGGCCGCATCATTGAGCGGGGCACCCATGACGAGCTCATCGAGAAGAAGGGCAAGTATTATCAGCTGTATACTGGAAATCTGGCAGAAGAAACTGCCTGATTCTCAGGGCTTCGCTGTGACGGAGGGATTGTCCTTCTCCGATTTTTTTGGCAGAAGCCAGCGCCCCAGTCGGGGACGCTCCGCTGGGGTAACTTTCTGCCGCCAGAAAGTCACCAAAGACCGCCAAAGGCGGGGCCTTCCCCCGCCTTGTGGAATCCACCCCGCGGTACTGGGAGCCCCTCCGTCTTCCTTGTTTCGGCCCTTGGCATGATATGGTCACATAGATGGCGTGGAAATTCCACAGAAAGCACCGACTTCTCTGACAAATACTACTTCTACTGCCAGGGCCTCACCCTGGTGCACCGCTGTTCCCAGCTGTCGGTGGCCTGGCTCCCGGCGGCGGGAACGCCGCTTGGTCAGGGTAGGCCCGGACCTGGAAACTGCCCAACCATAGGGCCAGCTGCCAAAGGTGGCTTGGTGTAGTGGCAGTGACAGGGGCCACAGCAAGGGTGACGGGCCGAACACCAGCTTGACGCAGTTCCAACCTCGTACCCCAGGGAGGTCCTTAGGGGGGAACGCCCTAAGCGGGTTTTGGTTTCTTTTGCCCGCTCAAAAGAAACCCCCAGCGGGAAGCGTCCCCACCAGGCTGGCAAGCCTGTACAAGACAAAAAAGAAAGAACAAGTTCATCAAGGCGGGACATATAAGAAATGCAAAAACGTGGGAGCACCTCAGGGTACTCCCACGTTTTTTGCCTTTTATAGCTGTTGATACATGGCGCTGGCATCCGCCTTGCCCACAATGTCGGCGGTGGACAGCACTTCCACCCGGATGGCCTTCTCGCCAAACTTCATCTCCAGGATGTCCCCCACCTTCACCTCGTAGGAGGCCTTTACCACCCGGCCCCCCACGGTGATGCGGCCGTTGTCACAGGCCTCATTGGCCACGGTGCGCCGCTTGATGAGCCGGGACACCTTCAACCACTTGTCAAGTCTCATAGAAATCCTCCTATGTTTCTCCTTATGCTCCGATGCTGTCCTTCAGCGCCTTGCCGGGCTTGAACACAGGGGTCTTGGATGCGGGGATGTTGATCTGCTCCTTGGTGTGGGGGTTGCGGCCAATGCGGGCGGCACGGCTCTTCACCTCAAAGGAGCCAAACCCCACCAGCTGCACCTTCTCCTCCTGGGCCAGGGCCTGGGTAATGGCCTCCAGGGCGGCATTGAGGGCGGCCTCGGTGTCCTTCTTGGACAGCCCAGCCTTTTCAGCGGCGGCGTTGATGAGATCAGCTTTGTTCATGGTCGTTTGTTCCTCCTAATGGTCTACAATTCAAGGCTGGTGCTTGATGGCGTTCCAGATGTCGTCCAGCTCGGTGAGGCTCATGTCCTCCATCTGCTTGCCCTGGGCGGTGACCGCCTCCTCCACCCGGCGGAACCGGGCGGCGAACTTGTCACAGGCGGCCTGGAGGGCGTCCTCCGGGTCCACCTTCAAAAAGCGGGCCACATTGACAGCGGCAAAGAGCAGGTCCCCCAGCTCCTCGGCGGGGTCTCCGTGGCCGGCGATGGCCTCTTTCACCTCGTCCAGCTCCTCGGAGAGCTTGTCCACAGCCCCGTCCACGCTGTCCCAGTCAAAGCCCACCTTGGCGGCCTTCTTCTGCACCTTCTCCGCCCGCCACAGTGCGGGCAGGGAGCGGGCCACCGCGTCCACGGCGTCGGCCTGGGTGGCCTGGCCCTTCTCCTTCTTCTTTAGCTCCTCCCAGTTGGCCAAAATCTCCCCGGTGGAGGAGACGGTCACATCCCCAAACACGTGGGGGTGGCGGAAGATGAGCTTCTGGCACACGCCGTTGGCCACGTCGTCCAGGTTGAAGCGGCCCTCCTCCTCCTCAATGGAGGTGTGGAACACCACCTGGAGCAGCACGTCACCCAGCTCCTCCTGGAGGTGCTCGGTGGACTGCTGGTCAATGGCCTCGGCCACTTCGTAGGCCTCCTCCAGGAAGTTGCGGCGGATGGACTCATGGGTCTGCTGGGCGTCCCACTGGCAGCCGCCGGGAGCCCGCAGCACCTTTACAATGTCAACGAGATCTTGGACGTTGTACTTGTCCTTGAGAGAAAAATCTACCATACTATCACCTACAATGCAAGGATTATTTCAAATTGGAACCTTTTTGCCGGGAAAGTTATTCGGCGGGGGTGATGCGCAGCAGGCGGCCGATCTTGTCGCCCTTGGGCATAAACTTCAAGTCCTGGGGAGAGATGGCCCGGAGCAGCACCACCAGCGCCAGGTACACCAGGCCGCCTACACCCACGGAGAAGAGGGTGCAAATGGCGTTGCCCGAGTTGCTCAGGGTTTTGGCGGCGGTCTGGAAGGCGGACATGCCACCCAGGACGGAGGAGGACAGGCCGTAGCAGGCCCACACCGCCAGACCCATGACGACCGCAGACACCAGAGGCTTGCCGAAGGCCCGGAAGAGGCTCAGGGAGCGGGGCAGGGTGCGCTTGATGATGATGAGGTCCAGCACGGCGATGATGGCAAAGCACACCAGGGTGCTCACGGGAGCGCCGTGGATGTTGATGTTCTTGTTGCCCACCAGAATGTAGTTGATGGGCAGCTTAAAGAGACACCCGATGATGGTGGTGACCATGGGAATGGTCACCAGGCGGTGGGCCTGCATGATGGCGTTGCACACCAGCATGAAGCAGACAAAGATGACGGCGATGCCCAGCACGGACAGCATCCAACCGCCCAGTTCCACGTCGGTGGTGGGGTAGAGCAGCCGCATGATGGGCTCACTGAGCACAAACAGACCCACGCCGGCGGGAATGGCCAGCAGGGCGGTGGTGCGCAGGGCGGTCTCGCTGATCTGGGCCCCCAGCTTCCGGTTCTTCACCGCCTGAGCCGCCGACACCGCGGGGATGATGGAGGCGGTGAGGGGCACCATGAAGGAGGAGGGCAGGTTGTACAGGGTGGCCGCCTGGTCAAAGACGCCCTTGAGGGAGCGGGCCTCCAGCTCAGTAAAACCGGCCCCGTCCTGGAGCCGCCCATAGATCATACTGGTGTCAATGAGGTTCACCAGGCCGATCACCGAAGAGCCCAAGGTGATGGGAATGGCCAGCTGGAGCAGGGTGCGGAAAATCTTCTTGGAGGACTCCGGTTTGTCCTGCCCCACCGGGGTGCTCCCATGGTGGGAGCGGAAGCAGAAGGCGGTGTACAGCATGCCCAGGGCGCAGCCCACCGACACGCCGAAGATGGCGCCAGCGGCGGCCACAGACTCATTGTTGGAGGATTTGAGCAGGAAATAGGCCAGAGTCAGGCCAATAACCAGCTTGCTCAGGGCCTCAATGATCTGGGACACCGCCGTGGGAGTCATGATGGAGTGGCCCTGGAAGTAGCCCCGCATGGCAGACAGGGGGCACAGAAAGAAGATGGCGGGGGCCAGAGCCCGGATGGAGTACCAGCTCCGGGAGTTGTTCATCAGGTTTGCCAGCTGCTGGGGGAAGAAGAACATGAGGCAGAAGCTGATGGTGCCCAGGGCCAGGAAGGTGAGAAAGGCCACCCGGAAGGTCTTTTGCACCTGATTGTGACGGCCCAGAGCGTGGGCCTCCGAGATCATCTTGGACAGGGCCACCGGCAGACCGCCGGTGGAGACGGTGATGAGCAGGGAGTAGATGTAGTAGGCGGTGTTGAAGTCGGAGAACCCCGCCTCCCCCAGGATGTTGCCCAGGGGAATCTTGTACAGCGCTCCAATGAGCTTGACAATGACAATACCGGCGGCCAGAATGGCGGCGCCGCCAAAGAAGGTATTATGTTTGTTTTTGGAAGTGGGATTTGACATAATCTCAACCTTTCACCAAGAAGTCCAGGGTCAGTGGAAGAGGAGGGGGAGGGCATAGTCCCGGACCTCGGCCTGAATCCGCTCCACATCCAGCGTGTGGAAGGTACCGTTTTCATATATGATGTTGCCCCGGGCCATATTCATCACCACATTGGAGCCGTGGGCGGCAAACACCAGGTTTTCCACCACGTCATGGCAGGGGGTGAGGTTGGGGGCGGTGAAATCCAGCAGGATGAGGTCCGCCACCTTGCCCACGGCAATCTGGCCGGTAGGACGGCCCAGCGCTCGGGCACCTGCCACCGTGGCCATCTCCAGAGCCTGCCGGGGTGTGACCACCCCGGGGGTGCAGCGCACCCCGCTGGGCAGCAGCGCCGCCAGCTTTAGATCGGCAAACAGGTCGGCACTGTTGTGGGAGGACATGCCGTCGGTGCCCAGGGCCACATTCACCCCCGCCTCCAGCATATCAGGGATGGGGGCAATGCCCGAACCCAATTTCAAGTTGGAGTAGGGATTGTGGACGCAGGACACCCCTTTTTCCGCCATAATGGCCCAGTCCTCCGGGGTGGTGTACACACAGTGGGCGGAAATGCCGCCGTTGTCCCACACCCCGTACTGGTTCAGCGTCTGGATGGGGGTGAGGCCGTGGCGGTCTAAGCTGGCCTGATGCTCACTTTTCGTCTCCGACACATGCACGTGCATGCGCTGGTTGTGGTCGTGGGCGAACTGAGCCATCCACTGCCACAGGGGGGCGGAGGAGGTGTACTCTCCGTGGATGGAGGCGTCTATAAGAATTTGCCCGTCTCCTGCCCCGTGGAACTCCTCGGTGAGGGCCCGCTGGGCCACGCAGTCCCCGCAGGTATCGGGGGCAAAGTCCGCCGGGTCGCCAAAATACACCCCGCCGCAGGACAGGTTGGCGCTGATGCCGGCCTTCAAAATCTCCTGGGCGATGGTGGAGGTGAACATGTACATATCCGCCACGCAGGTGACGCCGGAGGCGATCATCTCCGCCAGGCCCAGCCCCGCCCCAGCGGACACCGCCCGGGGGTCCAGCTTGCCCTCGGCGGGGAAGATGTAGTCGTGGAGCCAGGTCTGCAAGTCGCAGCCTCCGCCGTATCCCCGCATGAGGGTCATGGGCAGGTGGGTGTGGGCGTTAATGAGGCCGGGCATCATCACCTTGCCCGAGCAGTCCACCACCCGGTCAACGTCGCCCTGGGGGCGGTGGGTGCCCACATAGGTGATGGAGGTACCCTCCACCTGGACATAGCCGTTTTTGAGAATGGTCCCCGCCCCGTCCATGAGGACGGCGGTGACATTGGTAAATAGTACGGACATAGGTTCCTCCTTATAACTGGGCCAGGCAGCCCAGGACCAGGGGCACAAACCGGTGCCGGGCGGCTTTGCCCGCCTCCAGCACTTCCTCTTCGCTCAGGGGCTTGGGCAGCATCCCGGCGGCTAGGTTGGACAGCAGGGAGAAACCCAGCACCTCCATGCCACAGTGGGCGGCCACGATGACCTCGGGGGCGGTGGACATGCCCACCGCATCCCCGCCCAGGGCCCGGATGGCCCGAATCTCGGCGGGGGTCTCATACTGGGGCCCGAAGCTGTAATAGTATACCCCTTCCCGCAGGGGGCTACCCAGCCCCTGTGCCACCTGGCGGGCCACCTCTTGGAGCCGGTGGGTGTACAGATGGGAGGCATCGGGGAAGCGCACCCCAAATTCCGGGAGGTTCTCCCCCCGCAGCGGGGACTCCCCGCCCAGCTTGATCTGGTCGGTGAGGAGCATGATGTCCCCGGCGTTCCAGTCGGGGCGGACGCACCCGGCGGCGTTGGTCACCAGCAGGGTGTCGCACCCCAACAGCCGAAGCACCCGCACCCCGTAGGCCACATCCGCATAGGAGTACCCCTCGTAGTGGTGCACCCGGCCCTGCATCACCGCCACGGGCTTGCCTGCCAAAGTGCCAAAGACCAGCTGCCCCACATGTCCGGGGGCAGTGGAGCGGGGAAAGTGGGGAATGGAGGCGTAGGGAATTGCCACGGCGTTCTCCACCTCCTGGGCCAGATCCCCCAGGCCGGAGCCTAGAATCAGGGCCACTTTGGGGACAAATTCCCCCAGCTGAGCCCTCAGATAGGCGGCGCTTTCCTGATAATGGGAATACGGATGGGACATAGGCTTCCCTCCTGACAAAATCTTGGGAAATATGAGAGCATTACAAGATAGTTTACACCATTCAACCAGGAAAATCAATCCTGACCCCGGCCGCATTGGCAGGGGAGGGGAAATGTGCTATCATATATAAAAACAGATCGAATGAGGAGGAGACGACATGCGGGACACAAGACCCCTGGTGGTGGTGGTGGACGGCCACGGCGGCGGCATGGGCAAGGCTTTGGTGGCCCGGCTCAGGGAGCGGCTGCCCCAGGTCCATGTGCGGGCGGTGGGCACCAACTCCGCCGCCACCGAGGCCATGCTCAAGGGAGGAGCCGAGGACGGCGCCACCGGGGAGAATGCGGTGATTTTCAATGTGGGAAAGGCGGACTTCGTGGTGGGGTCCGTGGCCATCCTTATGGCCAACGGCCTGATGGGGGAGATCTCTCCCCGCATGGCCCAGGCGGTGGGGGACAGCTCCGCCATCAAGGTGCTCATCCCCGCCAACCGCTGCGGCATCCGCATCGCCATGGGGGGCGAGCAGCCCCTGCGCCGCTATTTGGACGACTGTGTGGACCTGATTGCCGCCGAGCTGCAAGAGTAAACCATACCACAATTTGACGATTTTGGATGGATGAGGCCTGCCTTGGTTGACAAGGGAGGCCTCATCTTATAAAATATTTGTCGAGTGTTTAGTAACAGGTGCATTGCACCCCGAAATATGGCATTATATGGAAGAACTGGGCGGTCTTTGTCAAAAACGGCCCGGTGTGGAAGAGAATAAGGAGAGCGTATGTTGCAAAGTGGAAGAAGAATGGAGAAGAAAACACGGACGCTGGCAGGGCTGGCGGCGGTGTTTTTTGCCTGCATGGTGGTTCTGTCCGCCTTTGTGGCGGTGTACGCCGGAGGCGTGCGCTACGGCGTGGTCACCGGCACCCAGGTGGGCCTGAGCGTGCGTGCGGGAGCGGGAACCTCTTACTCCCGGTTGGGCCTCATTTACGACGGCACCACCGTCACCATCACCGGGGAGAAAAAGGCCTCGGACGGCGCCACCTGGTACGCCATTGACTACAACGGCGGCACCGGTTACGTCATCAGCACCTACATCAAACTCATCGACAGCGGTGTGGATGACAAGGAGTTTGAGACCTACCTCAAACAGCAGGGCTTCCCCGAGTCCTACTGGAGCGGGTTGAAGGTGCTCCACGCCATGTACCCCGAGTGGGTGTTCAAGGCCGACCACAACGGCTTTGACTGGAACTACGCCGTGGACCAGGAGTCCAAAATCGGCAACAGTCTGGTGCAGTCCTCCTCCAAGTCCAGCTGGAAGTCCACCGACCCCAAGGCCTACAACTGGGATACGGGAAAGTGGACGGAATTTGACACCGGCGGCTGGGTGGCCGCCTCCCGGGAGATCGTGGCCTACTACATGGACCCCCGGAACTTCCTGACCCAGAACAGCATCTTCCAGTTCCTCCTCCAGAGCTATGACGCCCAGGTGCAGAGCGTGGCGGGGGTGGAGCGGCTGGTGGACGGCACCTTCCTGGATGCCACCGTCACCGACACCGACGGCAAGCGAATTTATTACCCCCAGGTGATCTATGATGCAGGCAAGAAAGTGGGGGTCAACCCCTATGTGCTGGCTGCCATGATCATCCAGGAGCAGGGCACCAAGGGGCTCAGCGACAGCATTTCCGGCACGGCGAAAGGCTTTGAGGGGTACTTTAACTACTACAACATCGGCGCTGTGGCCGGAGGCGGCAACACTGCGGTGAAAAACGGCCTCATTTACGCCAAGGGCGGCTCCAGCGGCACGGGCACCAGCTATGGACGGCCCTGGAACAGCCGGGTGCGGGCCATCAGCGGCGGAGCCCAGTTCTACGCCAACGGCTACGTCACCGCCGGACAGGACACCATGTACTTAAAGCGGTTCAACGCTCAGGGGGACAACCCCTTTACCCATCGGTATATGACCAGTGTGTGGGGCGCTGCCTCCGAGGGTCTGAGTCTGGCCGGGGGGTACAGCGAGGAGCTGCGCCAGTCCCCCCTGGTGTTCTCCATCCCCGTGTATGACAATATGCCCAGCAGCCCCTGTGCCCAGCCCACCGGGGACGGCTCCCCGGACAACCGCCTGAGCACCTTGAAGGTGGGCAACTACGCCCTCACCCCGGGCTTTGACAACGACACCACCTCTTACAGTGTGGTGGTGCCCAACTCCGTCTCCTCTGTCACCATCACCGCCACCCCCAAGGCGTCCACCGCCAAGGTCAGCGGCGCCGGGACGGTGCAGCTGAAGGTGGGGGCCAACACCGTGAAGGTGACGGTCACCGCCCAAAACGGCAGCCAGCGCACCTTTATCCTCACCATCGCCCGGGAGGGCAGCTCCGGCGGCTCGGACTCCTTCTCCGTCAACCCCAAGTATAAGGTCAGCGGCACCAACGTCTCCGGTATTGCCGTGGGCACCAAGGTCTCTGACTTTGTCAAGAACCTGAACATTGTGGGGGGCTATGCCCAGGTGAAGACCGCCAGCGGCTCCACCAAGCAGAACACCGCTGTGGTGGGCACCGGGGATACCGTGACCATCTACCGCAACGACGGCACCCAGTACGCCAAGTGGACGGTGCTGATTTATGGAGATGTCAATGGGGATGGCAAGGTTTCGAACTCTGATTGCATTAAGGTGCGCAATCATGTATTGGAAACGAATAAGCTCTCAGGTGTATATGCTGTGGCTGGTGACATCAACAAAGATGGTCGTGTGACCAATTCTGATTGTATTAAAGTGCGTAACCATGTTTTGGGGACTGCACTTATTGCTCAGTAAATAGGGAGTAACTTCATGAAAAAAATTCTTTCAAAAAAATTGATGGCCTTGGTTGTGGCCTTGACCTTGGTTCTAAGTTTGACAACCCCTCTAGGGTGGGCGGCGGAACCATGCACTGTGACTTTTTCCGACCCTACTGTAACGGTGGGGAATAACGTGACCATCAATGTTCAGGTATCCGGAAAGGTAGGAGCTGCAAAGATTGAACTGGTTTACGACCAAAGCTACTTGCAGTTTGTGAGTGGCGATCTTGGAAATGGATCTGGTGGCGGTGGCACCGTCATGTTGTATCGACTCAATACCACAGGATACAGCTCCATGAGTTTTTCCATGACCTTTAAGACGTTGAAAACGGGAAAAACTACAATTGATTGCTATAACTATGATATTGCAGATGGAACTGCCGCTGGTGAGGATATGAAGGTTACTATGGGTAATTCCACAGTTACTATTAACGCCAAGCCCACCGCCTCATCCAACAACAACCTCAGCTCCCTGTCCATCAGCCCCGGCACCCTGTCTCCCGGCTTCTCCGCTGGCACCACCAGCTACAGCGCCTGGGTGTCCAACTCCACCACCAGCGTGGCGGTGTCTGCCCGGGCCGCCGATGGAAAGGCCAAGGTGGCGGTGTGGGGCAACACCGGACTGAGTGTGGGCAACAACACCATCACCGTCCAGGTCACCGCTGAGAACGGCAACAAGAAGACCTATACCATCACCGTCAACCGGGCCTCCGGCGGCGGTGGCGGGAATACCGGTGGAAATACCGGAGGAAACACAGGTGGCAATACAGGCGGGAACACCGGGGGCAACACGGGTGGCAATTCCCAGGCTCCTGAGGTCACCCAGACTCCCGAGCCCACCGCCACTCCGGTGCCCGATATCATGGTGACCTTGCCCGACGACACCCAGCTGGCGGTGTCCAAGGAGCTGCCCGAGGACGTGACCCTGCCCAAGGGCTTTGAGTCCTCCCAGATGGAGGTGGACGGCCAGACCATCCCCACCGCCGTGCACCAGGACGGCGGACTGGTGGCCGTGTATCTGGCTGGCGACGAGGGACATCCCGCAGGCTTCTATTTCTACAACGAGAAGACCCGGGAGGTCCAGGCCATGACCCCGGTGGCCATGTCCACCGGAAAGCTGACCCTGGTGGACCTTCCCCAGGAGCTGGTGGTGCCCCAGGGCTATACCTCCACCCTCATGGAGCTGGGCGGCCAGCAGCACACCCTGCTGGTGCCCGACGACACCGAGGAGCCCAACCACTACATTGTCTATGCCATGGACGAGGAGGGCAAGCTGGGGCTATACCTGTACGACGTGGAGCAGGAGAGCTTCCAGCGCTACCAGTTCACCCAGCTGGGGGACGCCCCCCTGGTGCTGGCTGAGGTGGCAGAGGAGCCCCAGAGCGAGGGCTTTGTGTTCACCCTCTTTGGCCGGGAGATCCGCACCGGCTGGAGCAACAGCGCCATGTCCTACCTGCTGGTGGGGGTCACTGCCTTGGCCGTGGTGCTGCTGGTGGCCGTGATCGTGCTGGTGGTGTGCCTGGTGAAGGCACGCAAGGCCCTGCATCTGGCCTGGATGCGGGAGGAGGAACAGCGGCAGTGGAAGATCATCGCTGGCCCCCATGCCGGCATCAACGTGGACGATATCGTGGCGGAGTACACCAGCCGCAGCAAGCCCATGTTGGAGGACCGGGGCAGCCGGACCCTGCCTTCCCAGACCCAGCAGCCCCCCCGAGAGACCATCGACGTGTCCTGGCAGGAGGCCGAGCCCTCCGCGGAGGACCAGGAAGACAATTAAGTGCAATCAAAATGCGCCCTACGGCTTTGCCGTAGGGCGCATTTTGTATGTTTAAGAATTTGGGCGGCAGGCCCGCACCACCGACAGGGGGGGCACCGGGCGAGGGAGCTTCATGTGAAACACCATCTGCGGGTGCCGGGGCTGGGCCAGGGTGAAGCCCTCTCCGTCCGTCATGAGGGGGGCGGTGAGGGGGAAGGCGGACACATCGGGGCCCACCACCTCGATCTGGTCCCCGGCAGTGAACTTGTTGCGCAGGGAGAGGGTGGCGTTGCCGTTCTGGTCGCAGTCGGTGACGATGGCCAGCACCTGCCAGTCCCGGATGTACCGGGCCGAGTCGGTGTACTGCCCCGGCTGGCCGTAGTAGAAGCCGGTGGAGTAGTGGCGGTGGCTGACCTTGTCCACCTCGGCCCGCCAGATGGGCTCCAGGGGCTTGCCCTCCACCGCGGCGTCGATGGCGTGGCGGTAGGCGGCGGTGGTCATGGCGGCATAGTAGGCGCTCTTGGCCCGGCCCTCGATTTTCAGAGAGTCCAGACCCGCCTGAAGCAGCTCGGGCACGTGGTCGATCATGCACATGTCCCGGCTGTTCATGATGAAGGTCTCGCCGTTTTCCTCGAACACGGGGAAGTACTCCCCAGGCCGCTTCTCCTCCATGAGGGCGTACTGGTAGCGGCAGGGCTGGGCGCAGGCACCCCGGGCGGCATCCCGCCCGGTCATATAGTTGGACAGCAGGCAGCGGCCGGAGTAGCTGACGCACATGGCGCCGTGGACAAAGGCCTCCACTTCCAAATCACGGGGGGCCTTGGCGCAGATCTCCGCCACCTCGTCCAGGGACAGCTCCCGGGCCAGGATGACCCGCTTGGCGCCCAGGTCGTGCCACACCCGGGCCATCTCATAGTTGGTGATGCCCGTCTGGGTGGACATGTGCACCTCCACGTGGGGGGCGTAGCGGTGGGCCAGGCTCAGCACGTCCACGCCTGCACTGATGACGGCGTCCACACCGATGGACTCCAAAAATTCCAGGTACTCGGGCAGACGGGCGATCTCATCGTTGCGGGCCAGGGTGTTGCAGGTCACGTGGACCCGCACCCCCTTGTCGTGGGCCAGCTGCACGGCCTGGGTCATCTCATCCCGGTCGAAGTTGCCGGCAAAGGCCCGCATGCCGAAGGCGTTGCCCGCCAGATATACGGCGTCGGCCCCGTAGGCCAGGGACATGGTCAGTCGTTCCATGTCCCCGGCGGGGGATAATAACTCTATGTTTTTCATTCTTCCACTCCGTACTTCTCCACCAGGGCCTGGTGCTGGGCGTAGGTCTTGGTGAACTCGTGCTTCTTGGTCTCGGGGTTGAGCACATAGTAGTAGTAGCTGGTGTTCTCCGGGTTGAGGGCCGCATACAGGGCGGTCATACCGGGGTTGGAGATGGGTCCGGCGGGCAGGCCCTTGTACAGGTAGGTGTTGTAGGGGGAGTCAATGGCCTTGTCTGCCTCAGTGGGCACCTTGCCGCCGTTGAGATACACCAGGGTGGCGTCGATTTGCAGGTAGCCCTGGGTCTCGGCATTGGTGTTCTCCAGACGGTTGTAGATCACCGAGGAGATCTTGGCGTAGTCCTCGCCGTCGGTCTCCTTTTCAATCATGGAGGCGATGGTGACAATATCGTGGAGGGAGTACTTGCTCTCCTCGTTGAACTGGTCCATATAGTCCTCCATCTTGGACTCGAAGTTCACCAGCATCTTGTTGATGACATACTTGGGGTCCTCACCCAGATAGAAGGTGTAGGTGTCGGGGAAGAGGTAGCCCTCCAGACGGTGGTAGTCGCCCAGGGGCAGGTCCTTGAGCCAGCTGAAGTTGTAGTCCCAGTTGGCGGACATATCCTGGAGCTGCTCCACCGTAGTGACCCCCTTCTCCTCCAGCAGCTGGAAGATCTGGTCGATGGTATAGCCCTCCTGGATGGTGATGTCAATGGTCTGACGGGTGGACGAGGACGAGCTCATGTTGGTCACCAGGGCCCGGTAGTCCATATCGGTGTTCAGCTCATAGGTGCCCGGGGTGATCTTGTCGCTGGCGTTGGAGAACAGGCCATAGAGGTGGAAGAGGAACTTGTACTCAATGAGGCCGTTGTCCTTGAGGGAATCCACCACATCGCTGAACTTCTCGTCGTTTTCCACCTTGACGATGGCGGAGGTGTACTCCTTGTTCAGGGCCAGCAGGTCGTTGGCCCAGATCCAGCCCACGGTGGCCAGCACGGCGGACAGACCCACCACGAACAGCACATACAGCAGGGCGCTGGCCGCCTTGGTGCGGTGGGGTTTCTTCCGGTTGCGGGAGACCCGTGGCCGTCGCTGGGGCTCCTGGGGGGCGTGGGAACGTTGTTCTGACATGTCTTGTTTCACTCCTCATCAGGATAGGTTATCTGAAAAATTTCTTCTAAGGTCGGGGAACCAATCTCGCCGTGACCACATAGTATAACGCAGAAACGGGGACGGGCGCCGACTCCGGCGCCGCAGACCATGTGGTGTGCGGCGTCCGAGCCGGTACCTGTACCGGAAATTTGATGTGAGGTGACTTGTTATGTGTTGTGGTAACAATGGTTTCGGTGGCGGCTGCTGGTGGATCATCATCCTGGTACTCATTCTCTGCTGCTGCTGCGGTGGCGGTAACATGGGCGGCAACGGCTGTGGCTGCGGCAATGGCTGTGGCAACAACTGCGGCTGCGGCTGCAACGACGGCTGCTGCTAAAAAGCGCACGTATCCGTTGGGCGGAGAGGGGACCCCTCTCCGCCCTTGGCGTTTGTCAGGCGTCGGTGAGTACCAGCTGCACCGGCACGTCGTACTCGGCGTGGGGCAGCTGCTCCTGGAATCGGTCGGCGGGACACACGGACACGGTGAACCCGGTATAGCCCTTCAGCCACCGGTCGTAGTAGCCGCCGCCCTGGCCCAGGCGGTATCCCGCCCGGTCACACATCATGTTGGGCACCAGCACCACGTCCACCTCCTTCTGGGGGACGATGGGGCACACCCCGTCCGGCTCCGGAATGCCGTAGTGGTTGGGGATGAGCTGGTCCTGGCTGGTGATGATACGGGCCTCCATTTTCCGCTGGGGCAGACACACCGGAAGGGCCACCCGCTTGCCCATGGCCAGAAGCTGGTCGATGAGGGCGGTGGTGTCCGGCTCCCGACCCACGCCGTAGAAGACCATCACGGTGTGGGCCGCTTCCACCTGGGGCAGAGCCAGAAACTGCTCCAACAGGTGGGGGACATTGGCACGGGGAAGGGCTGCGGCCTGCCGGCGCAGCCGCTCCTTGAGCTCCTGGGGGGTCATGCCATGTAGTGAATGGCGTTCTGGACCTGGCGGGCCACGTCAGCCCCAGAAAGAGCGGTGAGCAGAGCCAGACCGAAGTCGAAGCTGGACCCGGCGGCCCGTCCGGTGATGAGGTGTCCCTCCACCACGAAAGGCTCCGTCATACAGGGCTCCACGCCTGCCTTCACCAGGTCTCCCTCCATGCCGGGGTAGCACACGGCGCGGGCTCCGGCGGGGATGAGCCCGGCCCGAGCCAGCAGGGTGGGGGCGGCGCAGATGGCGGTGAGCCACACCTGGGAATCGGCAGCGGCCTGGCGGATGAGGGCCATGGCGGCCTCGCTGTGCTCCAGGGCGTCCACACCACCCAGACCGCCGGGGAGCATCACCATGTCGCCGGGAGCCAGGGTCACCTCGGCCAGGGCCACGTCGGTGGTGACGGTGACACCCTGGGCGCTTTGGACGGTGGGGCCAGTGACACCCACCAGGGACACGGGCACATTGCCCCGGCGCAGCACGTCGGCAGGGGCCAAGGCCTCGGCGGTTTCAAAACCAGTGGCTAACAGAATGTAAACCATGATATCGTCCTCCTTATTCCAAAATCAGTTGCATAATTTCCTCATGAATGTCCTCTACGCCGCGCAGCTGGCCCTGGTCGTTGACACAGGAGATGCGCTTCCAGCCGTAGAGCTGGGCGGCCTGAGCGGCGGCCTGGGCGCAGGCGGTGAGGTAGTTGTTGTCCTCCTCGTGGATATCCGCCTGGGTGTGGGTCACCGCCTCCCGACGGCGGAGGTTGGCCACCGCCAGATGGGTGGGCATATCCAGCCAGATCACCTGGTCGGGGCTGGGCAGGCCCATGCGCTGGTACTCCAAATCAAAGAGCCAGTGGAAAAACGCCTCCCGCTGGTCTTCCGGTAGCTTGGAGGCCTGATGCACGGCGTTGGAGGTGGTGTAACGGTCCATCACCATCAGTCCTCCGGCCTCGTAATAGGCCCCCCACTCCTGCTTGTACCCGGCGTACCGGTCCACAGCAAAGAAGGTGGAGGCGGCATAGGCGTTGACATCGTCGGGATGGGAGCCAAAGGCGCCCCCCAGATACATCCGCACCAGGGCCGAGGATTCCTCCCGGTAGCGGGGATAGACGGTGGTACGGAATTCCCGCCCCGCCTCATTCAGTGCCTGACAGCACAGTTGAAATTGGGTGGACTTTCCCGAGCCGTCCGTTCCCTCAAACACGATCAGTTTTCCAGCCATGGGGCTGACCTCCTTGGGCATACCTATCTATATCTCGAACATGCCAGCATTTTCTCGAGGGGGATGCAGCCCGCTGCATGCACAATTGGGTCAAAGGGCGACCCAATTCCACACTGGCGGGCTGAGATGTGTATTGTCCCATGCGCATGTCCTGGGAAAATACGTGATTTCAATTCATTTTCCCATCTGCGGATGGGAAAACTCTGCCGAGGGCTGCTGGGTGATGCGAGATGATGGGGCTTCTTTACCATGAAGTTTTTTGGCAATCTACCATTGAACAGTATACCATACTCCCAGGGGAAAGTCCATGCCCGGCCAAGTTGTTTCCCTTTCGTTCACAAATGTGTAAATAGCCCCTTGACATCAATGCATTAAAGCATTATACTGTTTGCAACGAGCCGGGAGGCTCTTTGTTCAGACTCAGACACTTTGATGGCTAAAAGCGTTGAAGTGCCCATTTGGATAGGAGGAAGGAACATGAAACACAGTTGGAGAGCAGGCGCAGCGCTGTTGGCGCTGACCATGGCAGCGGGACTGGCAGGCTGCGGCGGCCAGACTTCCCAGAATACCCAGTCCGGCGGGGAGAAGGACAGCTATACCATCGGTATTGTGCAGCTGACCCCCCACGAGGCGCTGGACCAGGCCACCAAAGGGTTCCAGGACGCGTTAAAGGAGGCGTTTGGGGATAAGGTGACCTTTGATCTGGAGTACGCCGCCAACGACCCCGCCACCTGTGCCACCATCGCCAACACCTTTGTCTCCAGCGGGGTGGACCTCATCATGGCCAACGCCTCCTCTGCCTTGCAGGCGGCGGCCTCTGCCACCGGGGATATCCCGGTGCTGGGCACCTCGGTGACTGAGTACGGCGTGGCGTTGAAAATCGACGACTTCTCCGGCACCGTGGGCACCAACGTCTCCGGTACCTCCGACCTGGCCCCGTTGGACCAGCAGGCGGCCATGATTCAGGAGTGGTGTCCCGAGGCCAAGACGGTGGGTCTGCTTTACTGCTCCGGTGAGCCCAACAGCCAGTACCAGGTGGACACCGTCCAGGAGCACCTGGAGGAGCTGGGCTACACCTGCACCCAGTACGCCTTCTCCGACTCCAACGACATGGCGGCGGTGACCCAGACGGCGGCGGACAACAGCGACGTCATCTACGTGCCCACCGACAACACCGTGGCCTCCAACGCCTCCATCGTGGATAACATCTGCCGCCCCGCCAAGATTCCCGTGTTCACCGGAGAGCAGGGCATTTGCAAGGGCTGCGGCGTGGCCACTCTGTCCATCAGCTACTATGACCTGGGCGTCACCACCGGCGAGATGGCGGTGAAGGTGCTCCGTGGGGAGGCGGACATCTCCCAGATGCCCATTGAGTACGCCCCCCAGTTCACCAAGATGTACAACCAGGCCATCTGCGACGACCTGGGCCTGACGCCCCCGGAGGGCTACACCGCCCTGGATGCGGAATAAGGAAACCCATCACCAAGAGAGCGGGGGAACCCCTCGCTCTCTTGTGTCTTGATTGCAAGGAGGAACAACCATGCTGGATTTTTTAAACGCCCTGCCTGGTGCCATCTCCCAGGGCTTGATCTGGGGCATTATGGCCATTGGCGTCTACCTCACCTATAAGATTCTGGACATTGCCGACCTCACCGTGGACGGCTCCTTCTGCACCGGAGGTGCGGTGTTCGTGGTGCTCTTCTCCCAGGGAATCAACCTGTGGGTGGCGCTGCTGGCGGCCACGGTGTCGGGCATGGCCGCGGGGCTGGTCACCGGACTGCTCCACACTGTGTGCGGCATTCCCGCCATTCTGGCCGGAATTTTGACCCAGCTGGGGCTGTGGTCGGTGAACCTGGCCATTATGTCCATGAAGGCCAATGTGGCCTTGAACATCATCAACCCCGACGTGCTCAACAAGCTGCTGGTGTCCCTGCGCTTTGTTCAGGACGTGGGGAAGGGCACCCGCCCCTTCTATCAGCATCCCATCTTTGTGGTGGGCGTGGTCACGGTGGTCATCATCGCGATTTTGTACTGGTTCTTCGGCACCGAGCTGGGCTGCTCCATCCGTGCCACTGGCGCCAACCAGGCCATGGCCCGGGCCCAGGGCATCAACACCCGGCGCAACCAGGTGCTGGGCCTGATGATCTCCAACGGCCTGGTGGCCCTGTCCGGGGCCCTGCTGAGCCAGTACCAGGGCTTTGCCGACGCCAACATGGGCCGGGGCGCCATCGTCATCGGTCTGGCCGCCGTCATCATCGGCGAGGTGCTCTTCTCCAAGCTCTTCCGCAACTTCGGTTTGAAGCTGCTGGCGGTGTCCATCGGCGCCATCATCTACTATATGGTCATCCAGCTGGTGCTGTCTCTGAACCTTATGGACTCCAACTACCTCAAGCTGCTGTCTGCGGTGGTGGTGGCCGTGTTCCTGTCGGTGCCCTACTGGAAGGGCAAGTACTTTGCCAAGCCTGTGAAGCGGGGAGGTGTGAACCGTGCTTAAGATTGAGAATATCTACAAGACCTTCAACGCCGGGACGGTGAACGAGAAGACCGCCCTCAACGGCGTGTCCCTCCACTTGAAGGAAGGGGACTTTGTCACCGTCATCGGCGGCAACGGAGCGGGCAAATCCACCCTCCTCAACGCCGTGGCCGGGGTGTGGCCGGTGGACGAGGGCACCATCACCATCGGCGGGGTGGACGTGACCCGTCTGCCCGAGCACAAGCGGGCCCGCTACATTGGCCGGGTGTTCCAGGACCCCATGATGGGCACCGCCGCCACCATGCAGATTGAGGAGAATCTGGCTCTGGCCGCCCGCCGGGGCAAGCGCCGCTTTCTGGGCGCTGGCATCACCAAGGCGGAGCGGGAGGAGTACCGGGAGATGCTCAAGCTGCTGGACCTGGGACTGGAGGACCGCATGACCTCCAAGGTGGGGCTGCTCTCCGGCGGCCAGCGCCAGGCCCTGACCCTTTTGATGGCCAGCCTGGTGAAGCCCAAGTTGCTGCTCTTGGACGAGCACACCGCCGCTCTGGACCCCAAGACGGCGGCCAAGGTGCTCGCTGCCACCGAGACCATTGTCCAGCGGGACCACCTCACCACCCTGATGATTACCCACAACATGCGAGATGCCATTGCCCACGGCAACCGACTCATCATGATGTACGAGGGCCGGGTGGCCCTGGACATTGCCGGGGAGGAGAAGAAAAAGCTCACCGTGGAGGACCTGCTGGCCAAGTTCGGCCAGGCCACCGGGTCCGACGAGGCGGACGACAAGCTGCTGCTGGGATAAGAGAAACCAACGCTCCGTCAGGCGGTTGCCTGACGGGGCACAGACTGTCAAAAAACCTCATGTGCAGGCAAGAAGGATATATTTTCTTGTATCATCCTCAAAGCTCTCGGCAGAGTTTTCCCGCCCGGGGGCGGGAAAATAAATTAAAATCTGTTTTTTTCGGGGACATGTGCATCGGAAAAAACACATCTCAGCCCGCCAGTGTGGAATCGGGTCGCTCTTTGACCCGATTATGCATGCAGCGGGCTGTAACTCCTCTCAAAAATGCTGGCATTTTTGAGAAGCGTGTCGAACTTTTTCGACACGCTAAAGCCCCGTCAAGCGTTTGCTTGACGGGGCTCTCTTTGTGTCTTATGCACCTTTTTTGGAGGCCTTGCTGATCTCGTACACCACATCGGCGGCCTGGGCCACCTGGGGGGAGTGGGTGACCAGAATGACGCATTTGCCCTCCTGGGCCAGCTGGCGGAAGATGTCCAGAATCTCGTCCTGGGTCTCCCGGTCCAGGTTGCCCGTGGGCTCGTCGGCCAGGACGATTTCGGGGTCGTAGGACAGGGCCCGGGCGATGGCCACCCGCTGCTGCTGGCCACCGGAGAGCTTCAGCACCCGGCGGTTGGCCTCCTCGGGGCTCAGGCCCACCTTCTCCAGCAGTTGGGCGGCGGTCTGCTTTTTATCGTCGTAGCGCTTGCCGGAGATGTTCATGGACAGCAGGACATTTTCCAGGGCGGTGAGATGGGGCAGCAGGTTGAAGCTCTGGAATACCACGCCGATGCAGCTGCTGCGGAAGCGATATTTGTCGATGGTGGAGATGTCCTGGCCGTTCATGCGGATGACCCCCTGGGTGGGGGTGGCCAGGCTGGACAACAGAGAGAGCAGGGTGGTCTTGCCGGCACCGGACTTGCCCACGATGGCGTAGATGGCACCCGACTCAAAGGTGAAGTTGATGTGTTGCAAGACGTTGGTCTTGGACTTTTCGTAGTGGTAGCTCACGTCTTCCATTTGCAGAATGCTCATTGCCGTACCTCCTTTAGGATCTGCTGGCGAGAATTTTCAGGGGCTCGTACCGGGTGATGGTGAGGATGGCCGCCCCGCTGGAGAGGATGGTCAGCAGGATGCCCACACCCACCAGCTGGGCCACCACCGTCAAGTCGGTGGCGCTGGTCACCAAGTCAATGTAGGAGGTGGGGCCGGAGAGCTGCTGGCCGCGGCCTCCCATACCGCCGCCCATGTTGCCGCCCATATCGCCCATTTGGCCGGGCTCCTTGCCGAAGTTCCCTGCCACCTGGCTCTGGGAACTGGACATGCTGGCGGTCTGCTCCGCCAGCAGCCGGTTGGTCACGGGCACGGAGAGGCAGGCCCCGATGGTGGTGCCGATGAGGAAGGCGATGAAGGTGACGCAGAACAGCTCGAAGACGAACTGGGTGCCGATTTTCCACTTTTTCATGCCGATGGCGGCCAGGACGCCGATCTCATACTTGCGCTCCCGCAGGTTGAAGGCGTTGAGGGTCATGAGAATGATGGCACCCACCAGCAGCACCACCAGGAAGAACCACCAGGCAATGGAGCTCAGGCTGGTCAGGGGGGACAGGCTGTTTTCAAAGGCGGCCAGGTCCTGGGAGGAAACGGTGTAGTCCTCGCTGAGGCCCAGGTCGTACACTGCCTGAGAGAATTGCTGGTAGTGCTCCGAGGAGGAGAAGGTGTAGGTGAAGGAGAGCTCTTGGCGGAGGCTGGCGTCCATCTCGTTGCCGGAGTCGTCGGTGGTGACGTTACCCGCAGCGGCAGAGGCCTCCACCAGATCGGACAGGGACTCATAGCTGAGGTAGATGTTGTTGGCGGGGTCGGAGAAGGAGAACATGCTGTTGCCCGAGTCGGAAGCGGCGTTGGTATAGATGCCGCAGATGGTGAGGGTGTAGGTCTCCGACTCATAGTTGGGGTTGGACAGGGTGACGGTGTCCCCCACAGAAAGGTCGTTGTACAGGGCCAGCTCGTCGCTGATGAGGCAGGTGGCGTCCCCGGTCTCCTCCTGGAACACTTCACCCTCGGTCACAGACAAGGTGCCATCCTCCCCAAACAGGCTGAGCATGGACTGGTAGGAGGAGAACCCGGTGAGGGAGAAGTCCCCCTGTACCGACATGGGCCCCTTTTGGCCCTGGGGACCGCCCCGGAAGGATTCGGTGTCGGTGGTCTGGGTGTCGGTGGTGTCCTCCTCGCTCTCCCCGTAGGGCAGCAGGTCGCCGGAGGCGTTGAGGGAGGTGGAGAGGGTGTAGTAGTAGCCGTCTCCCTGGGAGAGGGCCTGGGTATAGGTCATGTAGTCCTCCAGGGTCAGGGTTTCTCCGGACAGGGCGTCAAAGTCGAAGTTTTCCCGGCGGGAGCCGCCCTCTGTGTCGGGGGCCTCTCCCTGTTCCGGCGGCTGGCCCATCTGGTCGGCTATCTCCTGCATGGCCCCGGAGCGATCGAAGCTAATCTGGGCGGTGATGTTCGTTTGAGAGAGGGTCTGGGTGCGCACGGTCTCCGCCGCCTGACGGATAGACAGGGCCAGACAGCTGGACAGGGCGATGATGAGGGCAATGATGCCAATCAAAATATTGCGCCCTTTGTTGCGGACAATGCTTTTCCAGGCATTTTGAATGATGTACATGGGTGGAAAGACCTCCTGCCTACATAGGATTTTCTGCCCAATTATAAGCGGGCAACCTAACAATGTACCTAAAAGTCAGGAGGGAAAAGTGAATAGTGAAGAGGGAATAAGTAAAAATCCCGAACGCGAAAGCGTTCGGGATTTTTGGTGCCGCTGACCGGA
>NHCFR00700__coassemble_1059_pt1 | contig 32698 bp, 23 predicted proteins | sample NHCFR00700__metabat2_low_PE_012 | metagenome-assembled genome bin NHCFR00700 | reverse complement strand
CTGCTGAATGCCATCCTGGCCCAGCGCTTCAAGGCCGACAAGTCCATCCTGGAGGACCTCATCACCAAGGCTGAGGGCATGGACCTCACCGGCTACACCGCCGAGTCCGTGGCCGTCTTCCAGAAGGCCCTCAGCGAGGCTCAGGCTGTGATGGCCAACGCCGACCTCACCGAGGACGACCAGGCTACCGTGAACGCCGCTGTGGCTGCTTTGAGCGACGCCATGAACGGCCTCACCGCCGGTGGCGCTCCCGAGACCACCGACAAGCCCGAGGCCTCCCAGGCTCCTGAGGCCACCGACAAGCCTCAGAGCACCGACAAGCCCCAGACCACCCAGAAGCCTGAGAGCAACGTGCCTCAGACTGGCGACAACGCCCAGCTGGGCCTGATGCTCAGCGTTCTGGTGCTGTCCGCCGCTGGCATGGGTGCTGTGGTGACCCTGCGCAAGCGCCGCGGCTAATTCCAAAATCGAGTAAAAAAGTACGGTCAGAGAAATCTGGCCGTACTTTTTTAATGAATAACGAAAAATGAAGAATGAATAATTATGGTGTGCCGCAAGCGGCACAGATTTCATTTTGCGGCGGAGACTGGAGGTTTTTTCCCTTTGGCTCCCTCCGGGAGGGAGCTGGCTGCCCGTAAGGGCAGGCTGAGGGAGCATGCGGGCGGCTAACCATAAGTTTGCACTGGGCATAGACCTTCACCGGACTTTCTCGGCCAATCTGGAACGCTCCGCCTCTTGCGTCAGAGCCCTTGAGACCGTGCGGCAATCTCCTTCCGTCACGGCTACGCCGTGCCACCTCCCTCCCTGAGGGAGGCTTTGGGCATGGGCCCAGCGGAGCGTCCCCAGCTGGGAGCTGGTCTCTGCTGATGAAATCGGAGAAGGACAGACTTTCATAAATGAATATAACAACAAATGGATTTTAAATCCAAACAATTGTGTACTCTTTGCACAAAAAGAGGCGACTGAAATTTGGCGTGGATGTGGATAGACGTGCCCAGGCCAGTCTGTTACCATCCACCGTCACCTACCAGGAGAACGGCGTCACCTGCACCGCCACCCTCACCGTCCAGGGCGAGCAGCCCCAGGTGACTCCCACACCCGCCCCCGAGGTCACCGACAAGCCTCAGGTCACCCAAAAGCCTGAGAACGTGCCTCAGACCGGCGACGACACCACCGTCACCCTCTACGTGGTGACTCTGGCCGCCTCTCTGGCCCTGTTGGGGGGCGCCGTTGTGGTGCATCGCCGCCGTCAGCGCTAATTGGCCGCAGGTTAGTAATTTGCTCCAAAAACTGCTGAGAAGCGGGCTTTCACTTCTCAGCAGTTCCTATTTTTAATAAAAATTGCCTATTTTGCCCCTGGGGATTGTGTGAAACACCGCAACGAGGCAGACCGCACAGGTGGAAAACTTGTGAAAAGTGCATAGAATTTTCCCGATGGGTTTGGCTGTTCCGTCTGTGGACAGGTGAAAATTGGTCTGTTATCATTACTATAAAGGCAATAGATTCGGCACACAGCCGACGGTTTCCCCACTGGGGGTGGAACTGTCGGCCATTGGGATGTTACTGTTCAATCAGGCATAACCACATGTGTCACTGCTTCGGACGAGAGGAATGGGTGATGGGACCTTTAGGTTGAGGCAGTGGGCGTGTGGTTATTCTTTTTTGGGCGGAACACATCCGGCGAAGCTTGCCCTAAGTACAAGAGAAGACAAGAAGGAAGAGGTGTAACGTATGAAGAAGTCCCTGAAGCGCGGACTGGCCGCACTGTTGGCAGCTGTGATGCTCACCAGCGGTCTGGCCGCATCGGCGGCAGCTCAGCCCAAGGCGGACAACGTGAATCTGGCCCGCCTGGACGGCGTGGTAGCCACTGCCTCCGACACCGAGACCGACAAGTTCCCCCCCTCTGCCACCATTGACGGCAACTATGAGGATACCTCCCGCTGGGGAACCAACAACGATGGCAAGGGCACCACCGAGCGCTGGCTCCAGCTGGACCTGGGCGCCCGGTACTCCATCGACAGCTTTAAGGTATTCTGGGAGAAGACCAACATCCAGGACTACACCATTGAGACCTCCACCGATGGCTCTGAGTGGACCCAGCAGGTGGTGGTCACCGGCGCTGCTGCCGCCCGTGAGGTGGAGCACCAGCTGGAGAACGCTGTGGTGGCCCGCTATGTGCGTCTGAGCGTCACCAAGTACGGCCAGTCCGTGTCCAACTGGTGGAACGTGGGCGTGCGTGAGTTCGAGGTGTACGGCAACGATGAGGTGGTTCCCGTCATCGGCAACCTGGCCCGCCTGGACGGCGTGGTAGCCACTGCCTCCGACACCGAGACCGACAAGTTCCCCCCCTCCGCCACCATCGATGGCAACTATGATGAGGCCTCCCGCTGGGGTACCAACAACGATGGAAAGGGTACCACCGAGCGCTGGCTCCAGCTGAACCTGGGCGAGGAGCGCACCATCACCGGCTTCAAGGTGTTCTGGGAAAAGACCAACATCCAGACCTACTACATCGAGACCTCCACCAACGGCACCGACTGGACCCAGCAGGTGTTTGTGGAGTCTGCCGATGGTACTCTGGAGCCCGAGCACCAACTGGCTGAGGCTGTCACCGCTCAGTATGTGCGTCTGCGTGTGACCAAGTACGGCGAGGCTGTGCCCAACTGGTACAACGTGGGTGTGCGGGAGTTTGAGGTGTACGGCCACATGCCCGAGGACGCCGGCAGCGACGTGGTGAAGCTCCCCGAGGGCACCAACATCGCCCGTCAGAACGGCGTGATCGCCTCCGCCACCAACGTGGAGAGCGGCACCTCCTTCACCGCCGACAAGGCCCGGGACGGCAACAAGACGGATAAGCCCTCCCGCTGGGCCACCGACATCGGCGTGAAGAACCCCACCATCACCTACAACCTGGGCAACACCTACATGGTGGGCAGCGTCATCCTCTACTGGGAGAGCAACAACCCCGACAAGTGGTATGTGCAGACCTCCATGGACGGGGAGAACTGGGACACCCAGGCCACCTTCGAGGGTAAGCTGACTCCCGCCACCGCCCCCATCCAGACCGTGAACTTCGATGCCCCCGTAGAGGCCCGCTATGTCCGGGTTTGGGTGGAGAAGTACAGCAGCACCCACTGGAACAACGTGGCTATGTATGAGTTTGAGGTGTACCAGGAGGAGTCCGAGGTGGTGGTCACCCCCGCCAACACCGCTGAGACTCTGGCCCAGAGCGTCCAGATTCAGGACGGCAAGGTGGTCATGACCGGCGAGGTGCCCGAGAAGTACACCGCCACCTGGGGCTGCAACTATGAGCAGGTGGTGGATGCCTCCGGCGCCATCCACACCCCCCTGGTGGATACCACCGTGGAGATCTCCGTCACTGTGCGTGATAAGAACGACACCACCACCTGTGGCTCTGCCACTGTGGAGCTGGACATCCCCGGCGTCAACTCCGCCAACGAGGGCAACAAGAAGCCCGCCGTGGTGCCTGAGCTGGCCCAGTGGTACTCCGCTGCCGACCAGAAGGGTCTGACCTATGCCATCACCGCCGACAGCCGCATCGTTGCCGACGACACCTTCGCCTCCGTGGCCAAGGAGCTCCAGGCCGACCTGAAGGACCTGTTCGGCCTGACCCTTCCCATCGTCAACGACACTCCCAAGGCCGGCGACATCAGCCTGGTGTACCACGATCAGGCTGGCTTCGACAAGGAGACCTACAACATGGTGGTCACCGACCAGGTGGTCATCCAGGCCAACGACGCCACCGGCGCCTACTGGGGCACCCGCTCTGTGCTCCAGGCCCTGCAGCTGTCCGGTAACCTGACCATCGCCCAGGGTACCGCCTGTGACTACCCCGAGTTTGAGAACCGTGGCTTCATGCTGGACGTGGGCCGTAAGCCCTACTCCCTGGAGACTCTGAAGACCATCTCCAAGACCATGGCCTGGTACAAGATGAACAGCTTCCACGTGCACCTGAGCGACAACCTCATCTTCATGGAGGATTACGTCAACGCAGGTCAGCAGGAGCGGGCTTGGGAGTCCTACCAGGGCTACCGCCTGGAGTACTCCGATGAGGGCCTGACCTCCAAGGACTACTACTACACCAAGGCCGAGTTCAAGGAGTTTATGAGCTACTCCCGGGCTCTGGGTGTGGACATCGTGCCTGAGCTGGACGTGCCTGCCCACGCTCTGTCCATCACCAACTACATCAAGAACGAGCTCAATCGTCCTGACCTGGTGCTCAACAAGCTGGGCGGCAGCCGCCCCTGGTTCGACCATGTGGACATCAGCAAGCAGGAGGGCATTGACATCATCAAGGACATCTATGCCGAGTATATCGACGAGGACATCTTTGATGAGAACACCATCGTGCACATCGGTGCCGACGAGTTCTATGACAGCCACCCCGCTTACCGTGACTTCCTCATCCAGATGATTGACTACATCCAGAACGAGAAGGGCCGTCAGGTCCGGGTCTGGGGCAGCCTGTCTCAGATGAGCGGAACTCCTTCTGAGCACCCCTTCACCGCCGATGACGTGCAGGGCGCTCAGATGAACATCTGGAACACTGGCTGGGCCAATCCTCAGCAGATGTTCAACCTGGGCTTCGGCCTGGTCAACACCATCGACGGCTACCTGTACATGGTGCCCAGCGGCAACGGCAGCGTGGGCGGCTACGGCGACTGGCTGAACACCCAGAGCCTGTACAACTCTTGGGAGCCCGAGAACATGGGTGGTACCTGGATCCCCTCCGGCTCCTCTCTGATGCTGGGCGCCTGCTACGCCATCTGGAACGACAACATTGACACCCGTGCCGCTGGCATCAACGAGACGGATACCTATTCCCGGTTCGTGGACGCTCTGCCCTACCTGGGCACCAAGATGTGGGGCACTGGCGGCAACGGCCTGGACCGTGACTACGCCACCCTGAAGGCTGACGTGGCCACCCTGGGCGCTGCCCCCAACACCAACCCCTATCACACCATCGACCTGGCCGAGGGCACTCAGGAGTACGCTCAGTATTCCTTCACCGACACCCAGGACCGCTCCGGCAACGACCGTGACCTGACCCTCAACGGTGCCTCCCTCACCGACGGCACCCTGACCCTCACCGGGGACAGCTCCTACGCCTCCACCGGTCTGGACGTCATGGGCCCCAAGAACACCGTGTCCCTGCGGCTGTTTAAGGCCAGCACCTCCAACTCCGGCGAGCAGATCATTCTGGAAGCCGACGCCGCCTACGGCGAGACCACCGTGAAGGCCATCGCCAATGAGGACGGCACCTGGAAGCTGGGCTTTGCCCGTGAGCTGTACGAGTACGAGTTCGACTACAACCTGCCCTGCGATGAGTGGGTGGAGCTGACCATCACCAACGAGGGCAACAAGACCTACCTGCTGGTGGACGGTGAGAAGATCGCCGCTGTGGGTTACTTCCTCCCCGACGAGCACGCCACCACCAACTTCATGGGTAAGACTGGCATCCAGTACTCCGCCTTTAACATCCCCGTGGCCCGCATCGGCTCTGAGACCAACTCCTTTGTGGGTCAGGTGGACGATGTGATGTTCTACGCCAACGGCGTGACTCCCACCGCCAAGCACCAGGTGACCTTCAACTCCATGGGCGGCTCCGACGTGGAGGCCGTGGTGGTGGCCGATGGCCAGACCGTGGCTCAGCCCGAGGCTCCCGTGATGGAGGGCTACACCTTCGGCGGCTGGTACACCGACGAGAACTGCACCACCGCTTACGACTTTGATGCCGCTGTCACTGCCGACATCACCCTGTACGCCAAGTGGACCGCCAACGAGCCCGCCTTCACCGGCCTGCTGGAGAAGGTCTATGCCGAGGTGTCCGCTCAGGACTACTCCAACCTCATCGACTCCGCCAAGGCCTACTATGAGAAGGCTCTGGCTGACGCCAAGGCCATTCTGGCTGATCCCGCCGCCTACACCCAGGAGCAGGTGGACGAGGTCACCAACCGCCTGTTCATCGCCAACGCCATGCTGGGTTGGGAGAAGGGCGATCCCACCATGCTCCAGCTGCTGGTGGAACGTGCCAACCAGATGAAGGAGAACGCGGACAAGTATGTCACGGATGCCTGGCAGCAGCTGGTGGACGCTCTGGCTGTGGCTGAGGAGACTCTGGCCAATGCCAGCGACACCATGCAGGGCGAGATGGACGAGGCCGCTGACACGCTGCTGGACGCCATCCTGGCCCAGCGCTATAAGGCTGACAAGTCCATCCTGGAGGACCTGATCGGCAAGGCCGAGAGCATCGACCTGACCGGCTACACCGCCGAGTCCGTGGCCGCCTTCCGCACTGCTCTGGCTAGTGCTCAGGCTGTCATGGCCGACGAGACCCTCACCGAGGACGACCAGGCTACCGTGAACGCCGCTGTGGCTGCCCTCAGCGACGCCATGAACGGCCTCACCGCCGGTGGCGCTCCTGAGACCACCGACAAGCCCGAGGCCTCCCAGAAGCCTGAGACCACCGACAAGCCTCAGGCCACTGAGAAGCCCGAGAAGGTGCCTCAGACCGGCGACCAGTCTATGCTGCTGGTGTACGTGGCCATCCTGGCCTCCACCGTGCTGCTGCTGAGCACTGCCGTGGTGGTGCGCAAGCAGACCCGTCGCTAAGCTCTAGAACTACAAAAAGTACGGTCAGCCGAAGCTGACCGTACTTTTTTACTTCAAAAGCCTCCCTTGTGTAAAGGAAGGTGGCCCGGCGCAAGCCGGGTCGGAGGGATTGTCCTGCTCCAATTTCCTGGGCAGAACCCAGCGCCCTTCCAGGGACGCTCCGCTGGGGTCCATTTTGAGTGGCCAAAATGGACGAAAAGCCACTTAGGGCGTTCCCCCCTAAGGACCTCCCTTGGGGTACGAGGCTGGACCTGCGTCAAGTCTAGGTTCGGCCCGTCACCCTTGCTGTGGCGCCTAGTCGTGCCACCACACCAAGCTACCTTGGGCAACTGGCCCTACAGCTGGGTGGTTTTCATGTCCGGGCCTACCTTGGAGAAGCGGCGTTCCCGCCGCCGATCGCTGGGAACAGCGGCTCACCAGAGTAAGGCCCTGGCGATAGAAGCACTGTCTGCCAGAGAAGCAGGTACTTTCTGTAGAAGTTCCACACCATCTATGTGACCCTACCAGCCCAAGGGCCGAAGCAAGGAGAACGCAGGTGCATCCAGTACCGCGGGGTGGATTCCACAAGGCGGGGGAAGGCCCCGCCTTTGGCGATTCTTTCCCCGATTTCTCATCGGGGAGAAATCGGGCCCAGCGGAGCGTCCCCGGCTGGGGCGCTGGGTTTTGCCTGAGAAATTGGAGAAAGCTCCCTATAAAGAAAAAAGTACGGCCAGATTTCTCTGACCGTACTTTCTTGTTTTATCAGGGGCTTAGCTGCGCCGACGACGCACCGTCACCACAGCCGCCAGCCCGGCGGCGGACAGAACCAGAACACCCAGCACCAGGCTCAGCTGGGCGGTGTCCCCGGTCTGGGGCACGTCGGTTTCAGGCTTCTGGGTGGCCTCAGGATTGGTAGAGGTCTCGGGGGCGGGGGTGGCGGTCACCTCAGGAGAGGGAGTGACCTCCGGGGAGGGGGTGGGCTGCTCCGTCTCCTGCTGGGTCAGCTCGTACACCGCCACGGTGCCGGACACCTCACAGGCGGCCAGCAGCATGGGCTGCCCCGTGGGGCTCTGCTGGGCGGTGAGGAAGGCCAGGCCCTCGGGGGCCACGTCGCCACCGGTGACCCACTTGTCCAGCTCTCCGTCCTCGTACACCTCAGAGCCGGGGACGATGGAGCCGAAGTCCCGGGAGTTGACATAGTTGACGTAGGTCACGGCGCTGGGGTCGGTGACGTCGTACACCATCACGCCGCCGGTGCGCTCCAGAGCCACAAAGGCGTAGGTCTTGCCGTCCACCACGCCCACGGTGACGCTCTCGGCCTCGGGGCCCTTCTTGCCGGAGCGGTCGTCCAGGGCGGCGTTGTCGTTGGAGGTGTTGAAGTAGTCGGGGAAGTAGCGGGCGGTGAGGGACTCAAAGTCATCCCCGCTGGTGAAGACCTCTTGAATGCCGTTCTCGGTCACGGCGTAGAGGGTGAAGGAGCGGCCGCCGAACAGGTAGTCTTTGGAGGAATCCAGGCCGTCATAGCCCTTGGCGCTCTCGGTTTTGCTCTCCTCGCCGAAGTACACCACTTTGCCGCTGATCTCACCCTCGGCGATGTTGCCGGCGGGGGAGGCGGCGCCCTTCTTGGCCTCGTTTTCGTTGAGGTAGTCCCCCCACTCCCGGCTGTCGCCCTCGTTGGCGCACACCAGGTAGGTGACCCCGTCCACCTCATAGGCGGCGATGCCGTCGGGCATGCGGATGCCCAGCACATTCTCATAGGTCTGGGGGTTGTAGGCCTCGTCCCCCTTGTCCAGGTCCACGGGGGTGACGGAGTAGTCCTCAAAGCCGCAGGAGTAGATGCCGGTGAAGGTGCGGGTGGTGAGGTCCAGCACGGCGATGGCGTTGGCCTCCTGCAAGGTCACATAGGCCTTGCCGCCGGACACGGCGATGTACTCCGGCTCCAGGTCCGTGGAGGGGTTGGAGCCCTGCTTCAAGATGATGTGGTTGGCGGTGAGCTGGGAGCGCTGGGCATCGAAGGCGTCAAAGGTGACCACCTGGGCGGTGCCAGTGGCCACGTCCACCACGGACACAGAGCCCTTGGGGTCGATGGCGTCGGCGGTGTAGCCCATGCGGGGCTCGCCCTCGTCGGCGGAGAGGACGGTGTGGTCATCGGCAAAGGTCACCATGTCCGGCTGCACCCCCACTTCCACCAGCTTGTCCAGGGTCAGAGAGCCGTCGGCGTTGCAGGTAAACAGGGCCACCCGGCCAGTGTCGGCATATCCGGCGGCCTGGAGGGCGGCGGCCAGGGTGGAGCCGTCAGGGGAGACGGCCACCGAGGTCATGTCCCCGTAGGCAAAGGTGGGGTCGTTCTCCTCCACCATGGCCTTGATGTCCATGTCATTGCCGTCCAGCAGGTCCACGGTGTCCTTCTTCTCCAGGGTCTTGAGGGGGATGGCGGTGAGCAGGCCGGACTGGCCGTTGACGGCGTAGGCCCAGCCGGTGGCGGCGTTGTAGGAGACAATCTCCATGACGCCCCCGTCCACGTTGAACTCCCCGGAGGTATACCCGGCGATCTTGGTCACGTCCAGCTGGGCGTCGCCGTTTTCCTCGCCCTGGGTCTGTGCGCCGCCGTCGGTGTTCTTGGTGACGGTGAAGTGGTCAATGGGGGTGGAGTCGGGGGTCTCGCTGTCCCCGCTGAGATTGTACACGTTCACGGTGATGGTGTTCCCCTCCACGTCAAACAGGGCGTAGCTGGGGCTGTAGTCCTGGTTCCACTCCTGATTGCCCAGGGGCAGATTGCCCTCCAGGTAGGCCTGGGAGCCGGTCTCGCCGTTGGCCAGCACGGGATAGTCCACATTGTTGGCCTTGTCCACGGACTGGAAGGGGGTGTAGTATTGCATGTCGGAGGCGCAGTTGCCGGTGAGGTAGATGGTGCCGTCGGGGTCATAGAAGGTATCCAGGGCCTCGGCGTTGCGCTGTCCGCCCTTGAGCACGTAGCTGCGGGAGTACACGTGGTCGTGGCCGCCCAGGACGAAGTCCACGTCGAAGTCGTCCATCAGGGTCTCAAACCCGGCGTCCACGTAGTTCTCAATGTCCGAGTCGGCGGCGTGCTTGGCCACGGTCTGGGTGGACTTGTGGTGGGTGACGATGAGCCAGTCATACTGGCCGGCGTACTCCTGGGTGGCGCTGGTGAGGGTGCGGCGGAAGTTCTCCACCATGGCCTCGGCCTCAGAGTTGTCACGGGTGGCGCTGGGCACGCTGGCGTTGTCCCCGTTTTCCCCCTCCAGGTCATCGTTGCCGCCGGGGTAGGCCCCGGTGTTCAGGGTGACAAAGAGCACATTGTTGTAGAGATAGTAGTAGTTGCCCTTGGTCTCCATCTCCCGGCGCTCGGTGAAGTCGTACTGACCGTCGGCGTTGGGGGTGACACCGTTGCTGCTACTGTGATTGGCAATCTCCTCGGCGGTGGCCTGGATGTAGTTGCCGTGGCTCTGGCTGGTGCCGCTGTTCTGGCCCCGGAAGGTGGTCTTCACCTGCTCCAGCAGGGTGCCGGAGCCCAGCAGGCCGTCCTGGGCCACCTCCATCTGGTTGGGCAGATTAAAGTGGTCGGCGAACATGTAGTGGCGGTCGTGGTTGCCCACGGCGGGGGCGTAGGCGATGGAGGTCATCTCCTCAGGGGCGAAAAAGGCCTCGTACTCGCTGGACTTGCCCCAGCTCTGGTCCTCCACCTGGTCACCGGCGGACACCATCAGGGTGGCCCCAGCCTGGCCCACCACCTCCATCATCTTGGCCCATCCGGTCTGGTTGGAGCCGTCAGCGGAGTTCCAGCCGTCGTCGTTGTGGGACTGGTCCTCTTTGATCTGGGGGTCACTGGTGAAGGCGAAGGTGAAGTTGTCCGCCTGGGGGGTGGTGTAGGTATAGACTTGGGACCAGGTCTGGCCCCCGTCGTTGGAAATGCGGTATTCGTAGCTGGTGCCGGGCTCCAGGCCGGACACGGTGGCCTTGCACACCATCTTGCCTGTGTCGGTGTACTTGCTCTCGTCCACCTTGGTGGGGGTGGTGAGCTCGGACACGGTGGCCTCTACCACCCGGCCATCCCCCAGAGCGATCTGGGCGGTTTGGGTGCCGTCGGGGGCGTACCAGTTGAGGTTGATGGACGAAGTGGTCTGGCCGGGCTGAATGGTCAGGCTGTCCACGTCAAAGCCTGCGGTGGAGCCCCACAGGGCGGTGTTGGGGGTCTCCTGGGCGGCCAGGGCCAGGGGGTACATCCCCGTGAGCAGCGCAGCGCTGAGTGCCACGCTGGCCAGCTTTGTGTACCGCTTTTTCATATGTGTTGTTTCCTCCTTAATGATTCCAATTCTCGCACCTGGGATTATAAGGGATGTGGGGAAGGCCATGCTATCCCGCAACGGTATGAATCGTGTAAAGAGACGGTCAAAAAAGAGGCCATGCAGACGACTCTGCACGGCCTCTTGGGAATGTTAGGACAATTTTTGCTTCAATTGATAGAGCAGGTTCAGCGCCTCGATGGGGGTGAGGGTGTCCACGGCGGTGTTGCGCAGGGTGTCCAGCACCTCGCCGCCCGCTAAATCCCCCAGGGTCATCTGCTCTTGGGCCGGGGCGGACACGGTGCCCACCGGGGCCACCGCCCCCTGGCTCTCCAGCTGGGCCAGAATCTCCCGGGCCCGGGCAATGACGGGGTTGGGCACCCCTGCCAGCTTGGCCACCTCGATGCCGTAGCTCTGGTCGGCCCCGCCGGGGATAATTTTGCGCAGGAAGACAATGTCGTCCTTCCGCTTTTTCACCGCAATGTGGAAGTTGTGGACCCCCTCCAGCTCCTGCTCCACGGCGGTGAGCTCGTGGTAGTGGGTGGCAAACAGGGTCTTGGCCCCCAGCTTTTTGGCCTCGGCGCAGTATTCCAGCACCGCCCGGGCGATGGACATGCCGTCATAGGTGGAGGTGCCCCGGCCGATCTCGTCCAGAATGAGCAGGGAGTGGCGGGTGGCATTTTGCAGCAGCTGGGCCACCTCGCTCATCTCCACCATGAAGGTGGACTGTCCGGCGGCCAGGTCGTCGGAGGCCCCGATGCGGGTGAACACCCGGTCCACCACGCCGATGTGGGCGGAGCGGGCGGGGACATAGCAGCCCATCTGGGCCATGAGCACAATGAGGGCCACCTGGCGCATGTAGGTGGATTTACCTGCCATGTTGGGGCCGGTGATGATGGACAGACGGTGCTCATTTTCGTCCATGTGGGTGTCGTTGGGCACGAAGAGGGTGTCTTTCAGGGTGTGCTCCACCACCGGGTGGCGGCCCTCCTGGATGTCAATGACCCCGCTCTCGTCCACCACCGGGCGGCAGTAGTTTCGCTCCACTGCCACCGTGGCAAAGGAGAGAAGCACGTCCAGCTGGGCCACGCTGCCCGCGGCCCGCTGCACCTCCCGCACCCGGGCGGACACCGTGTCCCGCAGCTGGCAGAACAGCTGGTACTCCAGGGCGGTGATGCGGGTCTGGGCGGAGAGAATCTCGTGCTCCAGGTCCTTGAGCTCGGGGGTGATGAACCGCTCGCAGTTGACCAGGGTTTGCTTGCGGATGTAGTCCTCGGGCACCAGGTCGTAGTTGGACTTGGACACCTCGATGTAGTAGCCGAACACCTTATTATACCGGACTTTCAGGCTCTTAATGCCGGTGCGCTCCTTCTCCCGGCTCTCCAGAGCAATGACCATATCCGCCCCGTTGGTGAGGATGTCCCGCAGGTGGTCCACCTGCTGGTCGTAGCCGGGGCGGATGAAGTCGCCCTCGCGGATGGTGAAGGGGAGGCGGTGGTCGTCGTCCTCGTCCCGGATGGCTCCATCAATGGCCTGTTGCAGGTCCTCCAGGCCCAGCATGCCGTCCTTGATGCCCTCCATGGCCCGGCCGGTGAGGGCCTCCAGCTGGGCGGCCAGGGCGGGGAGCATCCCCAGGCCCTGGGCCAGGGCCTTCATGTCCCGGGCGTTGGCAGAGCCGTAGCCCACCTTGCCGATGAGCCGCTCCAGGTCGGGCACCTGGCGCAGGGCGTGGCCCAGCTCTTCCCGGGCTACCAGATTGTCCACCAGGGCGGCCACCCCGTCCTGACGGCGGGTGATGGCCAGGGGGGAGCGCAGGGGCCGCTCCAGCCAGGCGCGAATCATCCGGTGGCCCATGGGGGTGCGGGTGCGGTCCAGCACCCAGAGCAGGGAGCCTTTCTTGTCCTTGCTGCGCATGGTCTCGGTGAGCTCCAGGTTGCGCCGGGCGGTGAGGTCCAGCTCCATGTACAGCCGCTGGTCGGGCTGCTCCACCACCAGGGGGCCCAGGTGGGTCAAATCGGTCTTCTGGGTCTGGGTCAGGTATCCGGCCAGAGCCCCCGCCGCCTGGTAACAGGCCAGGTCTTGCTCCGGCAGCGGAGCCCCCGTCTCCCACAGCCCGCACACCGCCAGGGCCGCCACAGCGGCCTGCGGGGCAAACTGCTCTTCCTCTCCCGTCTGGCACAGGCAGTCCAGCCGCTGGCGCAGAAATTCCACCAGTTCCCGCTGTGCGGCGGCCTGGGGGGAGAGAATGGCCTCGCTGGGGGGACAGGCGGAGAGCTGGTTGCACAGATGGGGCAGCCAGTCGGTGCCGGAGAAGGGGGTGGTGTGGAACTGGCCGGTGGACACGTCGCACACCGCCATACCCGCCCGGTCCCCGTCCAGGTACACGCAGCAGATGTAATTGTTGTTGTTCTCGTCCAGCATCACGTCGTCCATGGCGGTGCCGGGGGTGACGATGCGCACGATGTCCCGCTCCACCAGGCCCTTGGCGGTGGCGGGGTCCTCCATCTGCTCGCAGATGGCCACCTTATAGCCTCGCTTGATAAGTCGGGCGATGTAGTTCTGGGCGGAGTGGTAGGGCACCCCGCACATGGGGGTGCGCTCCTCCTCCGGCTTGTTGCGGTCCCGGGTGGTGAGGGTGAGGCCCAGCTCCTGGGCGCCAATCTTGGCGTCGTCCTGGAACATCTCGTAAAAGTCCCCCAACCGGAAGAAAAGCAGGCAATCGGGATTGTCCTGCTTCATTTTGATATATTGTTTCATCATGGGGGTGAGTTCCGCCATGGAGTGCACGACCTTTCTGTTTGTTGTTGCTGGGCAATCGGCCAGGTATCTTGATACGTTCCCAGTCTCAGGCTTGCCAGCCTGGTGGGGACGCTCCCCGCTGGGGGTTCCTTTCTGCTGCCAGAAAGGAACCAAAGACCACCAAAGGCGGGGCCTTCCCCCGCCTTGTGGAATCCACCCCGCGGTACTGGGTGGGCGTGTCAATGCAGTTCTGGAAGGGCTGGACACAAAAAGACCTTGAAAATTGCCGCATTTCTTGGATTGATGGGCGTAGGGGAGGGGCTTGCCCCTCCCGAATTTCCCAGGGCAATGCCAGGGTAGCCACGGGCCGGGCAAGCCACGGCCCCTACCACAGCGCAACAGGATAGTGCGGCAGAAACTTTCGGCGGCGGGAACGCCGCTTGGCCAGGGTAGGCCCGGCTGTGGAAACCACCTGGCGATAGGGCCAGCTGCCCCGTGTGGCCTGGTGTGGTGGCAGAACTAGGCGCCACAGCAAGGGTGACGGGCCGAACACCAGCTTGACGCAGGTCCAGCCTCGTACCCAAAGGGAGGTCCTTAGGGGGGAACGCCCTAAGTGGCGTTTCGTCCATTTTGGCCACTCAAAATGGACCCCAGCGGAGCGTCCCTGCCGGGGACGCAAATTTGCGTCTGAGAAATATGAGAAGAGGAAAGCCCCTAGAGGGGAGACTTACCCCTCGAAATTGGTGATTACATATACATATCGAATGTTTTCCACATCCGCACTGGGGTTAAGCACCGCCGAGCGGCTGATGCCGTCGGCCTCCGTCTCGATGCTCTCCACCTGGCCCACCAGCAGGCCGCCGGGGTACTTGCCCCCCAGCCCCGAGGTGGTCACCTGGTCGCCAGAGATCAGCTGGGCGTCCTGGGGGATATAGGTCATGCGCAGCTTGCCCTCGCCCATGAGAGTAAAATCCCCCTGGGCCATGGCGCTGTCGTCGGTGCGGGCCACCCGCACCCCCAGCTCCATGCCGGGGTCCAGCAGGGTGTCCACCAATGCCCAGTTGGTGCCCACTTCCTTCACCACGCCCACCAGATTGCCGTATTGGTCGATGACGCAGTCACCCGCCTCCACCTCCTGGCCGCTGCCCACGCTGATGGTGATCTGGTTGGCCCAGTTGGTGGTGGAACGCTGGATGACGGTGGCGGAGGCGTAGGTCCAGTCCGGGTGCTCCTGGGCCACTCCCAGCAGGGATTGCAGCCGCTCATTTTCCCGCAGGGCGTCCTGCCCCTCTCGCACCTGCTCCTCCAGCTCGGCCAGCTGCTCCTTCAGCCTCTCATTTTCCTCCAGCAGCTGGTCATACCCGGTGAGGCGGTCGTGCTGCCCCTGGAACCAGTTGGAGATGCCGGAGGTCAGCGACCCCACCGGGCGAGTAATGACCTGGAGGGCGTTGGTGATGGGGTTGGCCCCGGTGATGGCGGAGAGAATGGCCAGCAGGGCGGCCAGCAGCACCGCCGCCACCACCAAAAGCCCTCCGTTGTTCCGGAAAAATCCCTTCATAGTATCTCCTGTCCTCAGTGGTCGGCCATCTGGAACAGGTCCAGACCGAAGCCCGCCAGAATCCGGCTCAGCCGGAAGATGGGCAGGCCCACCACGTTGAAATAGTCTCCTTCAATGCCGGACACCAGCATGGCGCCCAGGCCTTGGATGCCGTAGGCCCCAGCCTTGTCCATGGGCTCGCCGGTGGCGATGTAGTGGGAGATCTCCTCCGGCTCCAGCTCCCGGAAGGTGACGGTGGTGCACTCGTGCTGGGTCACCACCTGGTTCCCCTGGATGACGGTGAGTCCGGTGTAGACGTAGTGGCGGTTGCCGCTGAGGGCAGAGAGCATGGCAAAGGCATCCCGCTGGTCGGCGGGCTTGCCCAGCACCGCACCCTCCAGGGCCACCACCGTGTCGGCGGCAATGATGAGGTCGTCGGGGTCGGCGTGCCCGGCCACCGCCAGGGCCTTGCGCCGGGACAGCTCCTCCACCACCTGGGCGGGGGGCATGTGCTCCTCCACCGTCTCGTCCACCTCGGGGGAGGTGATTTTAAAGCCCCGCAGCCCCATCTGGCCCAGCAGCTCTTTCCGCCGGGGGGACTGGGATGCCAAGATGATATCCATGTTGAGTGGTTCCTCCTAACAATTATTCCACGTCTCTGTAGTAGAGACCACGGGTGTAGGCAGCGGGGGCAGCATCCCCCACGCCCTGGTAACGCCGCACCATGTCCACCACGGTGTGGGCGTCCTCGGTGGTAAACAGCAGCTGCAGCCCGGACACCCCGGCCCGGAGATAGTCCCCGGACTTGTCCGCCAAAAAGAGGGTGTCGGCGTTGAAAATCTCGTTGCGGCAGCCCCAGGCCTTCAGGACCGGGAAGCCCACCCCACGGCGGTCGGTGAGGGTGTTGCCGTTTCCGCAGCAGCATTGGCCCGCCCCCGCCTTCATGGCGCAGTTCTCGGTAATCATCAGGGGCAGGCGGCCATAGGCCAGCACTTCCACGGGCAGGGTCTTGGACAGGTCCCGAATCTGGGCCAGCTTCAGCTCAAAGGATGCGGTGAGGGAGGCAAGGCCCAGACAGCGGTATTCCTCCACCCCGTGGCTGTTGAACACTTGGAGGCCGTAGTCTCCGTGGAGGGTAAAGCCCAAATCCCGGGCCACGTCCAGCAGTCCCAGGTTGCCCACCAGGGCATGGGTGATGCCCATGTCCCGGCACTGGGTCAGCTGCTCTTTTAGGGTGTCCAGCTCTCCGTCCCAGCAGATGCGGGGGAGTACCACCGCGGCCTGGATGCCGTGGGCGAGGATGTCCGCCACCACTTGGGGGTGGCGGGCGGCCTCGTCCACCGGCAGGGCAATGCGGGCGGGCTGGGCCTCCAGCAGAGCCTCCGAGCACTGGTCGGCATTGTGGAGGGTGACATAGAGGGCGGGAACCTGGGTGGAATTTGCCACCTTGGGCAATGGCTCATAGGGGAAGTGCCGCCGCTGGGGCAGAGCGGTCCGCTGGGCGGAGAGCTGCTCCACGGCCTCCCGGCGCAGGGCGTTGAGGGCGGAGCGGGGCAGGGACAGACCCGGGCCCACCTCCACCTGGGACTCCTCCACCCGGTAGGGGGTGCCTCCGGTCTTGGACAGCTGGGCCGCCACATCCGCCTCCTCCAGGGCACGGGTGCGGGCGGCCTCCGGGGCGGGCCCGGTGACGGTGGCGGTGTGGCCGTCCTGGTCGGTGAGGGTGAGGGAGGCGGGGGTGTCCGCCTGAATGGAGGCGGCCAGGGTCACGGAAATGAGCTGGGTGGGCTTATCATACCCCGCCCGGGCGGCGGCAAACAGCTCTTTGGGTTCCGGCTGCTGCTCCCGCACGCCGAACATGTGGGCGCCCTTGTCCCCCATAAAGTACCCGTCGGTGAAGCCCTGGCGGGAGAAGGCGGCGGTGAGCTGGGCCACCTCTTCCGCGGTGGGCTCCCGGCCCTCCCGCAGGGCGTCGGCGTACACCTTGGTGACCACCCACACGTACTCCGGCCGCTTCATTCGGCCCTCGATTTTGGCGCAGGCCACCCCCATGTCCTGGAGCTGGTTCAGGTGTCCGGCCAGGGACATGTCCTTGAGGGACAGGGGATAGCGGTCCGCCTTGCCCTTCCAGCCGTAGCTCAGGCGGCAGGGCTGGGCGCACAGGCCCCGGTTGCCGCTGCGGCCACCAAGCACCGAGGAGAAGAAGCATTGGCCCGAATAGCACATGCACAGCGCTCCGTGGACAAAGGTCTCAATCTCAATGGGGGAGTGGGCGCAGATGTAGGAGATCTCCTTGGCGGACAGCTCCCGGGACAGCACCGCCCGGGTGAGCCCCAAATCCGCACAGCGTTTCACGCCGTCCAGGTTGTGAATGGTCATCTGGGTGGAGGCGTGGAGGTGCACGTCGGGGGCCACCTGACCCACCACCTGGAGAAGGCCCATGTCCTGCACCAGAATGGCGTCCACGCCCAGACTCGAGGCCTCCACCGCCACCTGGGCGGCCTGAGCCACTTCCCGGTCCGAGGCCAGGGTGTTGAGGGTGAGGTACACCTTCACCCCATAGAGGTGGCACAGGTGAATGGCCTCCTCCAGCTCCTCCCGGTTGAAGTTCCGGGCGTTGCGGCGGGCGTTGAAGGGGCCGTAGCCCAGATACACGGCATCCGCCCCGGCGTAGACCGCCGCACGGACGGCCTCGGGACTGCCGGCAGGGGATAATATCTCCATAGTATTCCTCCGTATTAGGGGCTTTCTGAAAAGTCGAAATCATTGACTTTCCCAACAATCAACGCCAGCTACTACGTTAAAAATGCTCGGAATCCATCCAGGATTCCTGTGCTTTTTGCCTTGTATCTGTCTGTTGCTTGTGGGAAATTCGGCGATTTCTTGATTTTCAGATACGCCCAGGGGTTTTCCTTACTTCTTGACGTTCTTATCCTGGCGGGGATGCTTGGCCTGGTGCAGTTCCAGCTTCAGCTGGGCGTTCTCCTCCAGCAGGTCCTTGATCTGCTGGCGCAGGTTGGCGCTGGACACCTTGTCCTTGGCATACTGGTCGGCGATGTTCAGACAGGTGAGCAGGGCGCAGTCCAGCTGGCTGATTTCGGTGCCCTCCTGGGTCTGGCGCATCTGCTCATTGACGAAGTCCGCCACGCGGCGTACGTAGTCCTCTCCCTCTTCCGCCAAAAGCGTATAGTTGTGTCCGGCTACGGTGACAGTGACACGATTTTGCATGGAAATTCCTCCTCGATTTTATCATTTCCAAGTACACAGCAGAGTGCCTGCTGATATTTTTACAGCATAGCTACGATACCATGACAGCGAAGCTGGAATGGTATCATGCCATGTCTTTTCGGTTGCCCCGTTAGGGGCGAGAAAAACGGCAATAGGAATCTTGGTATAATAACCGTTTTGCGGTTATTATACCATAACGGTGGAAAAAAAGGAATGAAAAAACTCCCAGATGTCCAGAGTTTTTCCCGTTTTTTCTTGTGAGTTGGGTGACGCCAAAGGAGGCCTTGCGGGCTGGGAGATTTTGCGGTATGGTAGCATTAAGAAGAGGGGAAAGGGGGGAGACCATGGGCCGAGAGGAATTTCTAGAGCAGCTGTACCGGAGCATGTATGCGCCCCTGCTGCGCTACGCCCAATATGCCCTGGAGGGGGACGTCCTGCTGGCCGAGGAGGCGGTGCAGGAGGCCTTTGCCACCGCCTGGCGCAGAATCGATGTGCTCATGGGCAGCCCCAACCCCCAGGGCTGGATGATGGAGACCTTGAAACACGTCATCCAGGCCACCCGCAGGAGCCGGGACCGGGCCCGGTGGGCGGCCCAGGCGGTAGAGGAAGCCGGAGAGGTGGCGGTCACCGATGAGGAGGACTTGGACACCATCTACGGGGATTTGGTGGGCCAAGGGGCGTATGAACTGATGAAAGAGTACGCCTTGGAACACCAGAGTGTGGATGAGCTGGCCAGGGCCAGGGGTATCTCCCGGGAGGCCTGCAAAAAGCAGTTGCAGCGGGCCAGAAAAAAGCTGAAAAAATATTTTGAACAACAGCAGGAATAGGTGTCCCCCAAACAAGGAAATTTGACATATACCAAGTGAAAGGAGGAGCCAGGTATGCGAAAGTCCCGGGACGAGCTGGCCCGGATGGGCAGCGAAGAACTCAAAGAAATTCTGCGCCTGGATTCCCAAGGGGTGGAGGAATACCCCACCGAGGATATTTTGTACATGCTGGAGCTGATTGTCCACCGGGAGAAGACGCCGGAGGAGATTCAAGCGGAGACGGCGGCGGCCTGGAGCCGCTTTCAGCGGGACTATCTCCACCCAGAAGAGGAGCCCCAAGCCCCTGTACACACCGAAAAAGTACTGTGGTGGAAGCGGCTGCCCCGTGGCCTGGGGGCCACCGCCGCAGCGCTGGTTTTGGCGTTTGTGGGCATGCTCACCGCCCGGGCCGCCGGATGGGTGGGGGACGATCCCTTACAGGGCGTTCTGGACACCTACGGCGTCACCCAGGTGAAAGCCCCCACCTGGCTGCCCCGGGGGTGCCAGAGCCAGACCACGGAGCGGATTTATACCCTGGATCAGGTGTACTATCAGCTGAATACCACCTATGAATACCAGGGAAACACCATGGTTTTGGAGATTTCCAATGCAGATATCTCCCAAGCGGCCCTGGAAACCGTGGAAGGAACCGTGGAGCGCACCGAGATGTACGGACAGACCGTGTACATCCTGGAACATTCGGATGGCGTGACCGTGACGTGGCACAGCGGGCAGGTAGCCTGCTGCCTGGAAGGCCCCGAACCGGAGGTTTTAGTGAGAATGGCGGAATCCATGTTGGCGTAAGGTGGCCACATGGAAGAGAAGGGACGTGAGACCATGAAAAAGAGAATGACTGCCATCAAACAGGTACTGATGAAGGAGGTCCCCGTCTGTCGCCTGGCCTTTTGGGGACTGGTGGTGGCGTTTTGTGTCTCCTGCTGCATCAACCTGGTCCAGCTGGACCGGTGGAATTCCAGCCGGGAGCTGAGCTTGGCGGGCTCTTATTCCACCAATGCCTATTGGCGTTCGTATATTGTGTTTGACAAAAATGGGAATTACTGCAAATACAACCAGAAGGAGGGCCTGTTGGAGGAGGGCACCTATGAGGCGTCCGGGGGGAATCAGTACCATTTGGAGGGAAATGCAGGGGAAAGCGGAGACATTCTCCTGGTGAAAGATGGGGTATATTACACCTCTGAGGATGGTTCTCTCATCTATGCCTCCAAATTTTCCGATATTCCTACCTTTGTGGGCAATTGGACCCTGGAGTGGGAAGGCTGGTAAGAACGGACTAGGACACATGATTGTGGAGGTGAAGGAGTATGAAGAGCGAGAACAAACCTATGCGTGGATATGTGGCGGTCCTTGTGGTCTTTGCCCTGGTGGTGGTGGGCATCTTCGGCTACCGTGGCTACATCCACTACCGGGAGACCCACCCCGTTTGGCCCAGTGGTGAGCTGGGCGATCTCTGGGAGGAACTGGGGGAAACCCTGCCCCGGGACGCCACCATGGAGCAGCTGGAGGAGCGGGGATATCGGGACGTCACCCAAATCCAGCCGGAAGAGCTCCAGGAGGTTTCGGAGTTTCTGGACCCCACCAAAGAGACGGGGAAACGGCTTCTCATCCTGTCCAAGGACACCGAGGAAGAGGGCCCGGTGCTGCTGGTGTTGCAGCGCAGCCTCAGAGAGAACCTGGTGGCCCTGGACACCTATGTGGTGCAGGGGCAGTACTCCCTGAACCCGGGCACAAAGTACAAGATGAAGTGCGAACGAGTGGAGGAGGACGGCGTGACCCAGGTGTGGCTGCGTTGGCATCGGATCTGGTCTGACGAGCCGGAACAAGAGGACTACCTGCTCTACAGCTACCGCTCTGCCCAATGAGTCTGTGAGTGAAAACGGGGCTGCTGCATGGTGATGCGGCAGCCCCGTTTCAAATGTCTGCGCAAGAAGGTCAAACATTCTTGCATGGGCAAAAAGCCCTCGGCAGAGTTTTCCCGCCCGGGGGCGGGAAAATCCATTGAAATCTGTTTTTCCCGGGGACATGCGCATCGGGAAAAACACCTCTGGAGCCCGCCAGTGTGGCCTTGGGTCGTCCTTTGACCCAAGGGTGCATGCAGCGGGCTGCATCTCATCGAGAAAATGCTGGCATTTTCGAGAAGCAGTAGCCCCGTTTGCCTGCATCTCCCACCCGGGGAGAGCATAGCATTTCTCTGGGCATTGTGGTATACTCAAACCAAATACCCATACCACAAGGAGGAAACCCACATGAAAGCAGTGGTGACCAGAGTGAAAAACGCCCGGGTGGAAATCGACGGGGCGGTAAACGGAGCCATTGACCAGGGGCTGTTGGTGCTGTTGGGTGTCGGCCCCGACGACACCCAGGCCACGGCGGACAAAATGGCGGATAAAGTGTGCGGCCTGCGGATTTTCGAGGACGAGGCCGGGAAAATGAACCGAAATTTGGAGACGGTGGGGGGCTCGCTGCTGGTGGTCAGCCAGTTCACCCTCTACGCCGACACCTCTTCCCGCCGCCCCGGCTTCTCCGGGGCCGCCAAGCCCGACCTGGCCATCCCCCTCTATGAGCGGTTCATGGACCAGTGCCGGGAGCGGGGCTTCACCGTGGAGCACGGGGAATTTGGGGCGGACATGCAGGTGTTCTCCCAAAATGACGGCCCGGTCACCATCCTGCTGGAGCTGTAAGGAGGGGAGCGTATGCCCACCATTCGACAACTAGACCCCCATGTGGCGGACCTCATCGCCGCCGGTGAGGTGGTGGAGCGGCCCGCCTCGGTGGTGAAAGAGCTGATGGAAAACGCCATCGACGCCGGGGCCAACGCCGTCACTGTGGAGATCGCCCACGGGGGCATGGCCCTCATCCGCGTCACCGACGACGGCTGCGGCATCGCCCCCGACCAGTGCCAGACCGCCTTTCTCCGCCATGCCACCTCCAAGATCTCCTCGGAGTACGACCTGGAGGCCATCGGCACCCTGGGATTCCGGGGGGAGGCTCTGGCCGCCATTGCGGCGGTGTCCCGGGTGGAACTGCTCACCAACCAGGGCCAGGGGCTGGGCACCGCCTTGTCTCTGGAAGGGGGCCAGGTGATGGAACAGGAGGAGGCGGGATGCCCCAAGGGTACCACCATGCTGGTGCGGGATTTGTTTTTTAACACCCCCGCCCGGCTGAAATTCATGAAGAAAGACTCCGCCGAGGGTGCGGCGGTGTTCGCTGTGGTGCAGCGGCTGGCCCTGTCCCACCCGGAGCTGTCGGTGAAGTTCATCCGGGATGGCAAGCAGGAACTGCTCACCCCCGGAGACGGACAGCTGAAAAGTGCCATTTACGCCGTGCTGGGCCGGGATTTGGCCCTGGGCTTTTTGCCGGTGAAGGGGTCGGGGGAGCACATGGAGATTTCCGGCTTTGTCTCCCTGCCCACCTGTTGCCGGGGCAGCCGCAGCTATCAGCACTTTTTCGTCAACGGACGGTACATCAAAAGCCGGGTGATGATGGCGGCCTTGGAGGAGGCCTACCGCAACCAGAAGATGGTGGGCAAGTTCCCGGGCTGTGTGCTCCACCTCACCGTGCGGCCCAACACCGTGGACGTGAACGTCCACCCCACAAAGACAGAGGTGAAGTTCCAAAACGAGCAGCAGGTGTTTTCCACCGTGTACCACGGGGTGCTGGCTGCTTTGAACGGGGACCAGAGCCGCCCCCAGGCGGTGGTGAAGTCGGTGCTGCCTCGCCAGGACACCGTAACCCCCAACCAGACCAGTCTCCACGACTTCACGGCGGTCACCGCATCTCATGGGACAGTCACGACGCCCCCGGTGGCGGCGCCAAAACCCCAGGCCCAGCCCTCCCCCTTCCGCCGGGTGACCCCCTTGGGCCGGGTGGTGCCCTCCGCCCCGGTGGCGGAGAAACCGCCTGCGGTGCAGCCGGAAAGGGCCAAATCGGTGGCCCAGGAGAAGGCCCGGCCCGTTGTGGCGGAGAGGGCCGTCCCCGTGGCCACCCAGGAGAAGAAGGCCCCGGCCCCCCAGCCTGCCCCGGTGGTGGAAGAGGCTGTGGAGGAGGAGAAGCCCATCCCTGTGGTGGAGGAGCCTGTGGAGGAGACCCCCGCCCCGGCGGCAGAGCCGGAACCGGCCCCCCAGCCGACCCAGGAGGAGCCCTGGGTGGTGCGGGGCGAGCTGTTCCACACCTATATCATGGTGGAGCAGGGGGACAAGGTGGTGCTCATCGACAAGCACGCCGCCCACGAGCGGGTGAACTTCGACCGCCTCAAGGCCCAGGACTACCGACCCATGGTCCAGGAGCTGCTCATTCCCATCACCATCACCCCCGGACCCCAGGAGCGGCAGGTGCTGCTGGACGGCCAGGAGGTGCTGGAGGGCTTCGGCTTCCAGCTGGAGGAGTTCGGGGCGGGGAGCATCGCCGTGCGGGCGGTGCCCGACTACCTGGAGACCGGGGATGTGGAGCCCACTCTGCTGGAACTGGCCAAAAAGCTGCGCCTCACCGGCTGGGCGGACCCCAGCGCCGCCCGGGACGAGGTGATGCACACCATGGCCTGCAAGGCTGCCATCAAGGGGGGACAGCGCAACGACTCCCAGGAGCTGGAGCGGGTGGCCCAGAAGGTCATGGCGGGAGAGGTGAAGTACTGTCCCCATGGGCGGCCCGTGGCCATCGAGCTGACCCGAGGAGAGTTGGAGAAGCAATTCAAACGGGCATAGCATAGGAGGAACACACCATGGCCTATCAACTGGAGAAGATCAACCAGGCCGTTCGTGCCGATAAGTTGGGATTTATGGAGGAATGTGACCACCAATACCAGAAGAAAGTGGAGCAGGCCGCCGATTTGATCTGCAAAAATATGAAGCTGAGCCCCGTGGTGCTCCTCTCCGGCCCCTCCGGGTCGGGGAAGACCACCACCGCCCATAAAATCACCGCCGAGCTGCAGCGGCGGGGCGTGGGCACCCACACCATTTCCATGGACGACTACTTTGTGCGCCGGGACCCCAAAACCGCCCCTCGCACCCCCGAGGGGGAGATCGACTACGAGTCCCCGGAGATGATGGATTTGCAGCTGCTTAGCCAGCACTTCGCCCAGCTCACCCGGGGAGAGGAGATTTTGGTGCCCCACTTCGAGTTTGCCCGCCAGATGCGCAACGACAGCAAGGCCGTGCCGTTGAAGCTGGGCAAGGATGAGGTGGCCATTTTTGAGGGCATTCACGCGCTAAACACCAAACTCACCGCCGGACACCCCAACGCCACCCGGCTGTACATCTCCGCCCGCAGCAATGTGATGGACGGGGAGGTGCTGCGCTTCAAGGGCACCTGGATGCGGCTGACCCGCCGGGCGGTGCGGGACTTCAACTTCCGGGGCACCGACATTGTGGGCACCCTGGATATGTGGGCCAACGTGCGCCGGGGAGAAAAGCTGTACATCTCCCCCTACAAGCACACCGCCCATATGCTCTTCGACTCGTCCCTGCCCTATGAGGTGTCGGTGATGGCCTGCTATGCCCGCCCCCTCATGGCGGCGGTGCCCCAGGAGAACCAGCGCCGTCACGAGCTTTTAGAGCTGGTGCGGGCCTTTGACTGGTTCGAGACCATCGAGCCGGGGCTGGTGCCCAAGGATTCACTGCTGCACGAGTTTATTGGGTGAGTATGAAATGAATAACGAATAATGAATAATGAATAACTGTGGTGTGCCTGCGGCACGGATTTCCATAGATCGGGCGTAGGGGAGGGGCTTGCCCCTCCCGAATGTCCCAGGACAATGCCAGGGGAGTGGCGGGCCGGGCAAGCCACGGCCCCTACCACCGTAGAGTAGCTTTTCCCGCCTCACCCGTTGTAACAGAAAACAAACTGTGGTAAAATAACCAAGTTACTTTGAACATGAGGAAAAAGTCTGCCCTCTGGGCAGACTGTATAAGGAGATGTTTCCATGAGTGAATGTACCCACGACTGCTCCAGCTGCAGCTCCAACTGCGGCGAGCGTCAACAGCCCCACGACTTCCGCAAGCCCTGCAACGCCCACTCCCACATCAAAAAGGTGATTGCCGTGGTCAGCGGCAAGGGCGGCGTGGGCAAGTCCACCGTCACCTGCTCTCTGGCCGCCGCCATGGCCGCCCGGGGCAAGAAGGTGGGCATTCTGGACGCCGATATCACCGGCCCCTCCATCCCCCGTGCCTTCGGCATCCACCAGCACGCCATGGGCACCGATGACGGCATCCTGCCGGTGGAGACCGCCGGCGGCATCAAGATGATGAGCCTGAACCTGCTCACCGACAACGAGACCGACCCCGTGATCTGGCGTGGCCCCGTCATCGCCGGAGCGGTGGAGCAGTTCTGGACTGACGTGGTGTGGGGCGAGCTGGACTACCTGTTCGTGGACATGCCTCCCGGAACCGGCGACGTGCCCCTGACCGTGTTCCAGTCCCTGCCCGTGGACGGCGTGGTGGTGGTCACCGCGCCCCAGACTCTGGTGGGTATGATCGTCACCAAGGCCGTGCGCATGGCGGAGATGATGAAGGTGCCCGTGCTGGGCCTGGTGGAGAACTACAGCTTCTTCCGCTGCCCTGACTGCGGCGGCGAGCACCCCATCTTCGGTGCGAGCACCATCGACGCCCTGGGCGCAGAGCTGAACCTGCCTGTGCTGGCCAAGCTGCCTCTGGATTCCTCCTTGGCCAACGCCATGGACCAGGGCACCGTGGAGGGCTACACCCCCAATCCTCTGGCCCAGGTGGCCGCCCAGCTGGACGCTGAATGACAAATGTTCCAATCCGTGACGGTCCGCCGTCACGGATTTGGCATTTTCAGGAAAATTTTTCTGGGGTGCTTGTTGCCCACGTCGAAATCTGGTATAATGGGTCATACTGAACAGACCCTGATTTTTCCAGAGAGAAATGGGGCTTCTTTGCATAGGATAATGGGCAAGGGAGGCGTGAGGATTGGAACGATGGATGTTGGAGAGCTCCACCGGGGCGCACATGGCGCAGCTGCGCATGCAGCTGGCCCAGATGACCGCCGCCAGTCAGCTGCTGGAGCGGTACGCCACGGATGAAAAGAGCCGCGCGTATCTGAGCACCATCAACCAAAGCGTGTGCCGCATGCTGCGCCTGGTGGGGCGGCTGGAGCTGGCACGGCGGCTCACCGACGAGGACGAGGTGCGCCTGCAAGTGGCTCCCTTGGATATTACCCGCTGGGGCACGGATTTGGCCCGGCGGCTGGAGGGCGCCTTGGCCGGGGCCAACGTCTCCTTTACCTGGGAGGTGGCGCCGGGGCTGTCCGGAGTGGCAGACGGCGGGATGCTGGAGCAGCTGGTGCTGGAACTGGTGTCCAACGCCGCCAAGACGGCTAGCCCCGTGAAGCTGACGGTGCAGCCGGGCACAGGGTCGGTGCGCATCACCGTGTCCGATCAGGGGCCGGGGCTGGACGCCCAGCAGCTGTCCTCCCTCTTTCAGCAGCCTCCCCAGGAGGAGCAGGGCATGGGCGTGGCCCTGGCCCAACAGATCGCCCAGCTCCACGGCGGGCTGCTCATGGCGGACAGCAAGCTGGGCCGTGGGGTGAACATGGTGGCGGTGATTCCTCTGCGGGAGGGCGTTCCGCCCCGCCGCCTGGAGACGCCTCCGCCTCAGTGGGGGGACAACGGGCTGGACCCGGTGCTGGTGGGTTTGAGCGATGTGCTCCCCGCCCGGTCCTTTGCCCCGGATACACTGGGATGAGCGGTGCGGAGCTGCCTCGCCGGAAGCGGATGCGGCTACCCAACTACGATTATGGTACCGCTGGCTACTATTTTGTCACCGTATGCACCCAAGATAACCGCTGTGTGTTGGGCACGGTGGTAGGGGCCGGGCTTGCCCGGCCCGAACTGTCTCCAGTGGGGCAGATGGTACGGGAAGAAGCAGCACGGCTGCCAGAACGCTTTCCCCATGTGGCAGTAGACAAATATGTGATCATGCCCAACCACGTACATGCCATTCTGCGCTTGTCGGCGAGTTCGGCCCCTACGGCATCGTTGCCTGAGATTCTGGGTGCGTTTAAGTCATTGACCACCCGTAGATGGAACCAAGTAAGAGGTGTTATGGGGGAGCGGCTGTGGCAACGCAGCTATTATGACCATGTCATTGGCAACCAAGAAGATTATTTGCGGATTTGGCAGTATATCGAAGAGAATCCCGCCAAGTGGAGGGAGGACAGATACTACCAGCCGTGGTAGGGGCCGGGCTTGCCCGGCCCGTTGCTTTTCCGGCATTGTCCTGGGGGATTCGGGAGGGGCAAGCCCCTCCCCTACGCCAGCAACGCAAGGAGTCGGCGGAAAAACGCAACACCAGCAAACGACCAGGAGCCTTCCATCGTGGAAGGCCCCTGGTCGTTTTTACCGGTATTTCCCCGTCCAGCGGTAGTGCAGGGGGTCAAAGAGCGCCAGACCCAGGACGAAGAGGGCCATATAGAGCACGAACATGGTGTTGATGAGGTACCTGGCGTACACCTCCCAGGCGGGGACAAAGAGGAGGGTGACCCCAAAGACCATGCCCAAGAGGGGCAGGGAGGTGAGGCCGCGGAACAGGTAGTGAAACAGGGCGGTGAGCCGGGGCCGGGGGGAGATGTCCATGAGCCAGGGGAAGAGTTTCTCTCCGGGGGCCTGGCTGAGGTGGGCCTCCACATCCCGGAGGGTCTGCCCGGCGGAGGCCTCCGATAGCCGCCCAATCCAGGCGCAGCAGAACCGACTCAACAGCCAGAATATGGCGCAGATGACGGTGTTGATGACAAACAGGGTGATATCCATAACAGAACCCCCTTAATAGTCGCTCAGATACCCCAAATCATTGAGAAACCACTTCATCCAGGTGGTGTCGTACTGGGGGCAGTAGACATAAAGGATGTTGGTGCCGTCCCGCACCACGACGCCATAGTCTCCCTCGGTCTCCTGGGTGTAGAGGGTGTAGCCCTCCCCGGATTCCTCGGTAATGTCCGGGTCCCGGGCGGCCACCAGCTCATAGAGCTGGTGTTGCAGACCTTGGGCCAAATCCTTGGCCTGGCTCTCCTGGGTCAGCACCAGATACTCCAGGTGCAGCCCCTCCTCCTCCACCAGAATGCCGTCGGAGAGGATGATGCCGGGGTAGGTGTCAGACAGCTGGCCCACGGCGTTGAGCGGGTGGAAGCCCTCCTGCTCCAGGCGGTCGTACATGGCCTGAGCCTCAGGGGTGCCTGCGGAAGTGGGCTGGGCCGAGGGAAATTCGGAGGGCTGGGTGGTGGCCTCCGGGGTGGAGGAGGACGGGAGGAACTTGGAGGACAGCATGGGGAGGACCAGGAACACCAGTACCACAGCCACTACAAAGAGTTTCTGGGTGTAGCCCCGGCGGAAGCGGCGGCGCTGGGCCACCTCCGGCTCGGCGGCCTCAAAGGGCCCGGCGTAGGGAATCTCCTCGTATGGCTCCTCCGAGGTGTCCGATTCCTCCTGGTCGCTTTCCCGCTTGGGGCGGTAGGGCTTGTAGCGGGAGCTGTCGAAGAAGTCGGCGGTCTCCGCCTGGATGTACTTGCCGTACCGGAACCCCAACAGGGTGAAGATGGCCCACAGGACCAGCATAGCTGCGCCCAAGGCCCAGGTATATTGGTAGAGGCGAGTGGCGAAAATCACCATCACGCCCACAAAATAGAGCTTGACGGGCAGGTTGGTGAGGGAGCAGTAGCGGGACATGGTGTAAAACTCTTTGGCGTAGCCCGAACGGCGTTCCATCCAGGCCCAGAGCTGGTCATGACGGTCACGGTTGCGGTGCATGTGATTGTCCTCTGCCGTACTCCACAGATAGGTTCTGACATCCTCCGCCGTGACCCCGGCGGACATGTACAGGTAGCGGTAGAGGATGTGGTTGGAGATATGGGACAGGACAGACAGAGCAAAAAAGAAGATGAGAAAGGGTCCAATAGGCATAGAAATCATCGACCTCCTTTATGGCGAGAAACAGGTACAGGCGCATCATGCCGGGGGACATGATACGCCTGTGCAGATCAATATTGTGGGATTAGTAAGCGACACCCCAGTACACCATGTGCTTGGCGGGCTTGCCGCACACGGGGCACACGTCGCCCAGGTGCTCCTGCTCCAGGGGGATGCAGCGGGAGGACACGCCCGCCACTTCCTTCATCTTCAGCTCGCAGGCTTCGTCGCCGCACCACATGGTCTTGGCAAAGCCGCCCTGGGTGGCCATCTTCTCCTTGACCTCCTCCAGCGTGGAGCAGGGGTAGGTGTTCTCGTCCAGGTTGCGCTTGGCCCGGTGGAAGAGGCTCTGCTGAATCTCCTCCAGCAGGTTTTTCACGGTCTCCTCGATGTTGTCCAGGGAGACAAAGGTCTTCTCGCCGCTGTCACGGCGCACCAGCACGCACTGGTTCTTCTCCATGTCCTTGGGACCCAGCTCCAGGCGCAGGGGCACGCCCTTCATCTCATACTCGGCAAACTTCCAGCCGGGAGACTGCTCGGAGGCGTCCATCTTCACCCGGATGCCGGCGGCCTTCAGGCGGTCGCACACGGCCTGGTTGGCCTCGATGACCCCGTCCTTGTGCTGGGCCACGGGGATGACGATAACCTGGGTGGGGGCGATGCGGGGGGGCAGCACCAGGCCGTTGTTGTCGCCGTGGGTCATGATGACACCGCCGATGAGGCGGGTGGACACGCCCCAGGAGGTTTCAAAGGGGGTGTGCAGCTGGTTGTCCTTGCCGGCGAAGCTCACGCCGAAGGCACGGGCGAAGCCGTCGCCGAAGTAGTGGGAGGTGCCGGCCTGGAGGGCCTTCTTGTCGTGCATCATGCACTCCACGGTGTAGGTGGCCTCGGCGCCGGAGAACTTCTCCTTGTCGGTCTTGCGGCCCTTCACCACGGGCATGGCCAGGTAGTTCTCGCAGAAGTCGGCGTAGATGTTGAACATGCGCTCGGTCTCTTCAATGGCCTCCTCGGCGGTGGCGTGCATGGTGTGGCCCTCCTGCCACAAAAACTCCCGGTGGCGCAGGAAGGGACGGCTGGTCTTCTCCCAGCGCAGCACGGAGCACCACTGGTTGTACAGCTTGGGCAGGTCCCGGTGGGAGTGGATGATGTGGGAGTAGTGCTCACAGAACAGGGTCTCGGAGGTGGGGCGGATGCAGTAGCGCTCCTCCAGCTCCTCGCTGCCGCCGAAGGTGACCCAGGCGCACTCGGGGGCGAAGCCCTCCACGTGGTCCTTCTCCTTCTGGAGCAGGGACTCGGGGATGAGCATGGGCAGATATACATTCTCGTGGCCGGTCTCCTTGAACTTCTCGTCCAGAATCTTCTGGAAGTTCTCCCAGATGGCGTAGCCATAGGGGCGCAGGATGAACATGCCTTTGATGGAAGAATAGTCAATCAGTTCCGCTTTGGTGCACACGTCGGTGAACCACTGGGCAAAGTCGGCCTCCATATCGGTGATCTGGCTGACCTGTTTGCTTTTGTCTTGTGCCATAAAACTCTCATTCCTTTTTCAAATAATAAAGGTATCGTAACTATGTATTTTATGGGCCAGAGGTCAAAAAGTCAAGAGCAGAGCGCAAAAAGAAGGGGCTTTGACCCAACGAATCAAAGCCCTTTTCCGTGTATTCACATTAAATCTTGACACACAGCCTGTTCTACTCGATGTGCGTTGGCCTCCAGGGCCTTGCAGATCTCCTCCGGCTGGTTGTGCTCCACCCCGGCCAGCATGGCCCGGAAGTCCGAGAGATTGGCCGAAAGGTCCATGCCGTGGGCGGTGTACAGGTTGCGCAGCAGCAGCTGTTGGCCCTGAATGGCCAGCATACTCTTGTCCAGACGGCGGTTGCCGCAGTGGACGTAAAATACCTCCATAAACCGGTGCACCCCCACCGCCAGCTGCTGGGGCGTCCGGGCGGCCTCAAATTCCGCCAGACGTTCCGCCAGGTGCTGGGCCAGGACCTGGTGGTCCTCCCGCTCCATGGACAGCCGGGCGGCGGCACAGTGGAGGGTGGTGGCCAGCTGGGTGATCTCCTCCACGTCCCTGGCGTCCAGGGTCAGCACCCGGGCGCCCACGTTGTTCTCGTAGGCAATGAGCCCTTCCTGTTGCAGGCGGTTGATGGCCTCCCGGATGGGGGTGCAGCTGACACCCAGGGAGTCCTGAAGTTCGTTGACGTTGACCCGGCTGCCCAGGGGCAGACGCAGGGAAATGATATCGCTGCGCAGACGATCGTAGACCTGATCCACCAGCGACCGTTTTTTGATGGAAGCCATGCGGATACCTCCCAATCCGTGGAACCCCCGCAGCAGGGGGCCACAATTGTTTCTTGCAGTATCTTGCAGTATACAGGATAGCAGATTGGGCGGAGAAAGGCAAGAAAAAGGACGGGGGGTCCGGGGAAAAGTTCCCAGCGCCCCCCTTGTCACCGGAGGGAAAACGTGATACAATTTTCTATATGAAAACGATTTCACTCGGGAGGAGAGAGCGTTATGCGCATTGTCACCATCGGCGAAATTCTCATTGATTTGACCCAGACCGGATATAACCAGCAGAACATCCCCATGTATGCCGCCAATCCCGGCGGCGCGCCCGCCAACGTGGCGGTGGCGGCGTCCCGCCTGGGGGCGGACACCGCCTTCGTGGGCATGGTGGGCTCCGACGGCTTCGGCACCTACCTGTCCCAGGTCCTGGAGGAAAACAACGTCAGCACCCAGGGCCTGCGAGTGGGCCAGGGGGCCACCACCCTGGCGGTGGTGTCGGTGAGCGCCCAGGGAGAGCGCTCCTTCCAGTTCATGCGGGGCGCGGACGCCAACCTGACCGCAGACCAGGTGGACCGGGACCTCATTGCCGGGGCGGGCATCGTCCACTTCGGCTCGGTGAGCCTCACCGCCGACCCCGCCCGCACCGCCACCCTCCACGCCGTGGAGCTGGCCAAACAGCAGGGGGTGACGGTGAGCTACGACCCCAACTACCGGGCCGCTCTGTGGGAGAGCCAGGAGGAAGCGGTGGAGTGGATGCGCTGCCCCCTGTCCAGCGTGGATATTTTGAAGCTGTCCGACGAGGAGATGGAGCTGCTCTCCGGCTCCAATGACCCCGAGACCTGTAGTCAGGTGATGGCAGACAAGGGCATCTCCCTGGTGCTCATCACTCTGGGGTCTGAGGGCGTGTTCTACCGCTTGGGCGAGCACACGGGCGTGGTGCCCGGCGTGCCCACCAAGGTGGCGGACACCAATGGGGCCGGAGACACCTTCTTCGGGGCCGTGCTCAGCCGCCTGAGCCGCCGCGCCCAGGGGGCTCTGGAGGGCTTGACCAAAGAGGAGCTGGAGGAGATTCTCACCTTTGCCAACTGGGCGGCCTCGGTGACCTGCTCCCGCAGCGGCGCCATTCCCGCCATGCCCACCCTGGAGGAGCTGTGAGAAAAAAGACGCGGATACGCCAAAACGGCGTGTCTGCGTCTTTTTTGAATGCCTTTTGGCGAAATTAAACCCCTGGTTCTACCAGGGGTAGATA
>NHCFR00700__coassemble_1044_pt1 | contig 34001 bp, 30 predicted proteins | sample NHCFR00700__metabat2_low_PE_012 | metagenome-assembled genome bin NHCFR00700 | reverse complement strand
CAGTGTGGAATTGGGTCGCCCTTTGACCCAATTATGCATGCAGCGGGCTGCATCCTTTCGAGAAAATGCTGGCATTTTCGAGAAGCGTGTCGAACTTTTCGACACGCTGAAAAAAGACTCCCCGGACCATCCGGGGAGTCTATTCTACTGAGCAATATCAGGATTCCGGCTCCTGCGACGCGCTGGGCTTGGGGTCCTCATTTCCCTCGTCTCCGGGCTTCTGCGAGGCCGACGGGTCGGTGGGCTCTTGCGAGGTGGAGGGCTCGGGGTCAGTGGGTGTGCCGCTGTTGTGCACGGTACACTGGCCGTTGCCTTGCACCGTGGGCAGTAAGGCACCAGCATCCAGGATTGTGGCTCCAGACTCATTGTTCCGGGAGTAGTCCACAAAGGTCACAGTCCGGACAGAGCTGGAAGGACAGTAGGGTCCAGCCAGATGATAGCCTCCAGAGGCGGAGCCCTCCGTGCAGATATCCACAGCCACATGGCAGGAGCAGTACTGGCTGGGCACATCGCTGCTGAGCAGGGTCATATTCTGAACCCGGCTGCCCCGGACATCCATGGAGCAATTGTCGGTGGCCAGCTTTCCGCAGTCCTTACAGATGCTCACTGTCACCAGGCCAGAGGGCTGGGTGAATTCCTCTCTGGGCAGGTCCTCATGGACACGGCTCATGACCTTCTGCCACAGAATGGTGGACGGGCTGGGCCACATGTCGCCGATGCTCTCGCTGTTGGGATAGCCGATCCACACCGCAGCGGTGTAGTGCTTGGTGTAGCCCGCGAACCACTGGTCGTTGCCGGCATCGGTGGTACCCGTCTTACCGGCCACCAGCTGGCCGGAAATGCGGGCAGCGGTACCGGTACCGCTGCTGACGACGTTGGTGAGCAGCTGGTTCATATAATAGGTGGTGCGCTGATCCAAGATATACTCGGTGGAGGGCTTGTTGTCGATGAGCACTTTCCCATCGTGGTCCTTCACCGTCAGGTACGTGGTGGCCTCGGTAAAGGCGCCGTCCCGGGGGAAGGTGGCATAGGCAGCGGCCATCTCAAAGGTGGAGATACCCTTGGTCAGACCACCCACAGCCAGCTGGCTGTAGCCCAGGTCGGTCTTTACCTCCCCGTTCTCCAACACCATTTCATCCACCATCGTGGAGATCTTGAACTTCTCCGTCATATATTCGTAGGAGGTCTGGAAGCCCAGCTTCTCCAGCACGTTGGCGGAGACGGTGTTGATGGACTGGGTGACACCCTCCAGCACCGTGGTCAGGCCTCGATACTTGAGCGGATAGTTCTTCAGCCAATAGGAGCCCATCCAACGGGGCACATCGTCGGTGACGGTATTGGGGGTGATAAGGTGCTCATTGATGGCCGGGGCGTACACAGCCAAAGGCTTGATGGACGAACCGGGCTGACGCACCGTATCCGTAGCGTAGCTCCAGCCCCGGTTGATGGTCTTTTCGCCCACGTCGCCGCCAATGGCCACCACGTAGCCCGTGGTGTTGTCCACCACGGTGATGCCGGACTTCATCTCCTGGCCCGAGCTGGAGATATAATTGAGGTTGCTCTTGTCGTTGTATACCTCGTCCACAGCCGCCTGAACCTCCGGGTCATAGGGCACAACGATCTCCAGACCGCCGCTGTACACCATCTTGGTGACGACCTCATAGGATAGGCCAGTCTGTTCCATCAGGTCCTCGGTGACCTCGTCAATCACCGCCTCCACGTACCAGGAGTAGATGGTCTTGGTGCTGGTGTTGGCGTTGTTGTACTCCTCTTTCTTCGCGTCGTCCCAGTCGGAACGGAACACCAGCTTTTCCGCCTTGGCCTGGTCCCGGGTCTCTGCGCTGATGGCCTTGTCGCCCAGCACATCTTCCTTGGTCATCTGGTCCAGAATGAGCTCCTGACGGGCCTTGTTATAGTCTCGGGCCGTCCACACGGTGCCCTCGTCAAAGCTGTTCTTCGCTCCGCACTCGGAACACACATCATCCTTGGTCAGAGAGTACTCGCCGCAGTTGGTGCACTTGTAACGGGTAACCTCCAAGGTGGAGTAGGGGCTGTACAGAGAGGGGTTGTTGGTGATACCAGCCAGGCTGGCGCACTCGGCCAGAGACAGCTCGGACACGTCCTTGCCAAAGTACATCTGAGAGGCAGACTGTACGCCGTAGCATCCCTGACCCAGGAAGATCTCATTGAGATAGTAGGTGATGATATCTTCCTTGGTGTAGTTCTTCTCCAACTCCAGAGCGGTGAAGATCTCCAGAATCTTACGCTTGACGGTGACGTCATCGTAATCGGTGATGTTCTTCACCAGCTGCTGGGTCAAGGTGGAACCGCCAAAGGTGTTTCTCATGCCGATGAACATGTTCACAAAGGCGCCGGCGGTACGGTACCAGTCCACACCGTTGTGCTCCCAGAACCGCTTATCCTCCACGGCTACCACCGCATTGACAAGGTCCTGAGGGATTTCATCATAGTCCACCCATTGGCGGTTTTCTGCGCCCACCAAGGTTTGCAGTTCCACCAGTTGACCGTTGTCATCCTCGTACTTGATGACAGAGTTCTCGTTGATGGTGTAGGCGGACAGGTCTAGCTTGGCCTCGGGAATGATGACATTGGTGATATACACCGCAGCATAACAGGCCATGAACGCACTGGTGACGATGCCGATGAGCAGCAGGGTCCCCAGCACCTTTCCCACACGCAGGGCAATTTCTGACCGCTTGGTGGGTGCCTTCTTGCGGGGCTGGTGGGAACTCCCCTCCCCGCTTCTCTCCGGACTTGCTCCACGGGTCTGGGATGTGTCGTGCCGACGCCTGGGTCCACGTTCCGAAGAGGGTCGATTTCGATTCATCTCTGACATAATGGGTACCTCCGATGTATTGGGGCGCAATGCGCCCAACTCGTCTTCCTTTTTCATTCTTCTATAACTTATTTCCGTCAAAATACGATATTTTTCAGCACATTCTTCTGGAATTTTTTGCTTATACACCGAATTGACTCATGATATTATAGCACACACACCCTGCTTTGTCCACCCTGCCCCCGGAGCGCCCCGGAAGCTTCGATTTTCTTTTCTCAATTCTCCCCCTTGCATTTTCGCCCCATTGCAGTTACAATAAAGCCAGCGAAAGACATTCGCCCGAAAACGCCCTAAGGAGGACTTATAGGCATGAGCGAAGAATACGGACCTGATTTCGTCACCGTCACCGATGAGGACGGCAACGAATTTGAATTGGAACATCTGGGCACACTGGAGTATCGGGACAACACCTACATGGCCTTTGTCCCTGCTGACATGGACGAGGATGACGAGGACTTCGGCCTGATTCTCCTGCGCGTGGCTGAGGAGAACGGGGAGCAGATCCTGGCTGACATTGACGACCAGGAAGAGCTGGACCAAGTCTACGAGCAGTTTATGACTCAGCTGTTCAACGAGGACGACGAGGACGCCCAGTAACCTTTTTCGTAATTGATCCCTGCCTTGTCTCGTGACCACCTTTTTAAAACCCACATCTTTTAAACGGGATGTCCCCTCATCTGGCGGATCGCAGGCCTCCCGGATCTCTTCGGAGTGTTTGGACGTTGGAAGTGAGGAAACCAGATGGAGACAACCCACCTGCATTTGCGTGCAGGTTTTTAATTGGGTGGCACGGCTATGGCGGGGCCCTTTGATGACTCAGGCGATGCAGAGCAAATCTGCATCGCCTTTTTCCTTGTGACAATTTCCGATTTTTTCTTGCATACGCCAGCCCCACGTGGTATAATATGCCCGTTCGGCACATCTCTCAGACGTGGTGTGCCGTTCTTCCCACCGGGGATACCACTGAATACTGAGAGGATTGATACCATGAGTGCATCCAGAGAGAAGAAGCAACGCCAAACCGTTGCCCCTTCCGACAAGAACTCCAAAGCCTATTCCGAACAAGCTGCCTACAAGCGTAAAGTGCGCACCTACACCGCCATCGGTGTTGTGGTGGCCATCCTGGTAGCTGCCCTGATTACTTGGAACTCCGGCTTCTTCCAGCGCCGTGCCACTGCCGCCACCATTGGTGACACCAAGGTGAGCGTCTCCGAGCTGGGTTACTATTATTATAACATCCGTTACATGTACGCCTACTACTACCGCGCCGTGGACCCCAACACCCCCGACAACGAGCAGATGTATGATGAGGAAGAGGGCAAGACCTACCGCGACTTCTTCCTGGAGTCCGCCCTGAGCCAGGCTCAGAACGACAAGGCTCTGTATGACGCCGCTGTGGAGGCCGGTTACTCCAAGTCCGACATTCAGGAGGACCTGGACGAGCGCATCGACTCCACCAAGAGCGCTGCCAAGACCTCTGCTGTCTCCTACAAGGCTTACATCCAGTCCATGTATGGTCAGTACATCACCCCCAGCGTCTATGAGGATCTGGAAGCCCGCTCTCTGCTGGCCACCAAGTACTACAACGACGTCTACACCGACACCAAGGAGTCCTTCACCGAGACCGACCTGGGGGATTACTACAACGAGCACAAGGACGACGCCGATACCTTCAAGTACTCCTACCTCTACTTCAAGGCTGACAAGGTGGAGGAGACCGACGACGAGGGCAATACCCTGAGCAACGACGAGATTTCCAAGCTGAAGGAGGAGGCCATGGCCGCCGCCAAGACCAAGGCTGACGAGGCCCTGGCCGCTTACCAGGAGGGCACCGATGTGGCCAAGCTCATCTCTGAGACCTCCCCCAGCAACTCCGCTGACCACACCACTGTGGTGGGCGCCTCCTCCCTGTCCAGCATCTACAAGGACAAGCTGCTGGAACTGGAGAAGGACCAGGGCGCCGTGGTGGAGAACACCGACGCCGGCTACTACGTGGTGATCTTCCACGACCGCTATCAGGACAAGACCACTCCCGCCACCATCCGCGACATCCTCATCAAGGCTGAGACCACCACCGACGAGGATGGCAACACCGTGGCTCCCACTCAGGAGGCCTGGGACGCCGCCAAGGCCAAGGCCGAAGAGGTCATGGCCAAGTGGGAGGAGAGCGACAAGACCGCTGAGGCCTTCGGCAAGCTGGCTGAGGAGTACTCCGCAAGCTCCACTGCCTCCAACGGCGGTGTGACCACCGGCGTGAAGTCCGGCACTCTCAGCGACGACCGGAACAGCTGGCTGTTTGAGGAGGAGCGTGCCACGGGTGACGTGACCATGGTCCAGCACCAGGACAACCCCGATTCCACCTCCGCCTACTTCGGCTACCACATCACCTACTTCCAGGAGTGGGAAGAAGAGTCTTGGAAGCAGACCGTCCGTTCCGCTCTCACCACCGACGCCATGACCGACTGGTCTGACGAGCTGCTGGACGGCGATGCCTATGCCACCGCTCTGGCTGACGGTGCCAAGTACTTTGGCTACTAATTCCACTTGATTTTCAAATTTCCCCGGCGTATCCTAATACGCCGGGGAAATTTTAGACTGTCAATCAAGCGAACGTCTAGCAAAAAGTTCTGATTGTATTGCATAGACAAAAGCCCTCGGCAGAGTTTTCCCGACTACAGGCGGGAAAATAAATTCAAATTCGTTTTTTCCGAGGACATGCGCATCGGAAAAAACACTTCTCAGCCCGCCAGTGTGGAATTGGGTCGTTCTTTGACCCAATTATGCACGCAGCGGGCTGCATTTTCTCTCAAAAATGCTGGCATTTTTGAGAAAGGAGGCAAACTGACATGGAAGACCAATTCATTCGAACCCATATGCTGTTGGGGGATGCCGCCATGGAGCGGTTACAGCACAGTCACGTGGCCGTGTTCGGCCTGGGCGGCGTGGGCAGCTGGTGTGCCGAAGCCCTGTGCCGGTCCGGGGTGGGAGAACTGACCCTCATTGATCTGGACGATCTGTCCGTGAGCAACATCAACCGCCAGGCCTTCGCCCTCCACTCCACCGTAGGCATGAAAAAAGCGGAGGCTGCCGCCCTCCGCTTAGCTGATATCTCTCCCAGCTGCCAGCTCCACCCCATGGCCGCTCGATATGAGGCCCAGACCCGAGAGGAGTTTTTCCAGCCCTCCTATGACTGTATCGTGGATGCCATCGACCTGGTGTCCTGCAAGCTGGATCTCATCGAGACCGCCCATGCCCGGAACATCCCCGTCATCTCCGCCATGGGTACCGGCAATAAGCTGGACGCCCAGCAGCTGCGCATTGCAGACCTGTCCAAGACTGAGGGCTGTCCCCTGGCCCGGGTGGTGCGAAAAGAATTGAAAGCCCGGGGGATTCTCCACCACCCTGTGGTGTTCTCCCCCGAGCTTCCCTCTCGTGCCCACGACGGGACGGAGACGCCTCCGCCTGGCCGCCGTTCCATTCCTGCCAGCTCCATGTGGGTGCCCGCCAGCGCAGGCCTGTTGCTGGCCCAGTGGGTGATCTCCTATCTCACCGACGAGAACACCGCTCACTGACCCGCCGGACCACCCAGCTGGCCAGGATACCGCAGCAAGTTCCAATCACCGCTCCCGTCAACACATCTGTGGGGAAATGTACCCCCACATACAGCCGGGACAACCCCATCAGGGCCGCAGCCACCAGGGCTGCGGCCTTTGCCCATTTTGGCTTCACGGTGAGAAACAGCGCCACGCCAAAGGCAAAGGCCGCCGTGGTGTGTCCAGACGGAAAGGAATTGGGGTCAGAACTGGTGACCAGACACACAAAGTCCTCCATGACCACCCAGGGCCGTGGCCGGGTGATCAGCGGCTTGATGGTCAGGTTGGTCACCACCGCACCAAACGCCAAGGCGGTCAGTGCGGTAGCTCCTGCCTTTCTGGTCTGGCGAAAGGCCAAAAGCAGCAGGGCCACGGCGATAAAGCACAGGCCGCCATTGCCCAGATTGGTGTAGAACATCACCAGGGGGTCCAACCAGGCCATGCGCAGGTGTTGGGCAATCCACCACAGGGCCCCCTCGTCCAATTGTTGTATCAACTCCAGCACAGTGGTACTCCTTCCCTTGACCCAAGTGTCAAGCCTATTGTATAATTGTTCCTGTAAGACAAAATATGGTCTATTCTACTGTATTTTGTCCAGACTTGCAAGAAGATTTCCATGTGATCTTTTGAGGTGAGTGTCATGAAGCAAATTCTCTGCCTGTCCCACACCCCATGGCAGGCTCGCCCCAACCGCACCCAGCAGCTGCTGGCCCGACTCAGCGACATCCAAATTCTCTTTTTTGAGCCTCCCGTCCCCCGTGGGATGCCGAGCCCCAAGCAGGGCCGCAAGATGCGCCCCCATATTACCGTGTATACCCTTCCCGCCCCCATGTTCGCCCGATGGAATCACCCTTCCATGCAGCGGCGAGATGAGCAGCGCTGCGCCAACTTTATGGAAAAGGTCCTGATTCACCACCACTTCCGGGAGCCGGTGCTGTGGTGCACCAGCCCGGAACAGACCGTTCATCTGGACCAGTTGGCATACAGCGGCCTCGTGTACGACTGCTACCGGGAGTGGGACGAGAACTATCTGGACGAAGAGAGCGATTTGACCTGCCATGCCGACGTGGTGTTTGCCGCCTCGCCCGGATTGGTCCAGCGCCTCTCCCCCTGCAACGACAGCGTGCACCTGCTGCCCAATGGGGTCAACGACCGCATGTTCACCCGCCCCGGACTCACGGTCCCCCTCTGCCTCTCCCAGCTGCCCTCCCCGATTCTGGGCCGGGTGGGAGACATCAACGGCCGGATCGAGCTGGAGCCCATGCTCCGGGCCGCTCACACCCATCCGGAGTGGACCTTCCTGCTCATGGGCCGGGTCACCCCCACGGTGCGCAGCCGCCTGCGCCGCTATCCCAACATCGTCCTGGCTGGGCCTGTCAACCCGGTGGAGCTGCCCGACTACCTGTTCGCCTGCGACGTGCTCTTTGACCTTTTCCACGCCGACACCAAAGGCAGCGATATCATTCCCCCTCGCATGTACGAATACTTGGCCTCGGGAAAGCCCATTGTCACCATGATTGACCCCGATCAGGTGGAGCCCTTCCCCGACGTGGTGTACACCGCCTACGATTCCGCCGGATTTGTGCGCCGCTGCCGCCAGGCGCTGGAGGAGGAGTCCTCCCTGGCTGCCCCTCGCAGACAGAACTATGCCCGCAACGCCTCCTGGGCCAGCCGTGCCAAAGACGCCCTGGAAATTCTGGACCGAGCCGGGTTATTCTAACCAGCCCTTATAGAATCCGCAGGCAATCCATTGTGTAAGCTAACGAAAAAAATTTTATACCTTGATTTGCCCCCTCGTTTGTGTATAGAATAAAGATACTTTTTGTAGAGAGGTGTTGCCCTGTGAAGGCCGAGCATTTTTCTGTTGCATCTGGCATGTCTCAGGGCATCTCTGCGTCCAAATTCCGTCCATAATCCAAACAGGCCGACTACAAGTGCGTGGTTGGCCTGTTTGATTTTTGGCATGCGTTTTGTAAAGGAGAATGGAACAATGAGTAAAAAAGTTGCAGTTATCATGGGTTCTGACTCGGATTGGCCCGTGGTGAAAGGTGCCTGTCAACAGCTTGCCCACTATGGCATTCCCTACGAGGCCCACATCATGAGCGCCCACCGCACGCCCGCCCAGGCCGCTGAGTTTGCCCGCTCCGCCCGTCAAAACGGCTTTGGCGTGATCATCTGCGCTGCCGGAATGGCCGCTCACCTGGCCGGCGCTTTCGCCGGAAATTCCACCCTCCCCGTCATCGGCATCCCCCTCAAGGGCGGCGCTGTGGACGGTCTGGACGCTCTGCTGGCCACGGTCCAGATGCCCAGCGGCATCCCCGTAGCCACCGTGGCCCTCAACGGCGCCAAGAACGCCGCTGTGCTGGCCGCCCAGATTCTGGCTGTCACCGACGACGAGCTGGCCTCCCGTCTGGACGCTGACCGGGACATCATGGCCGCTCAGATCGCCGCCAAGGAAGACAAGCTCCAGCAGGAACTGGCTGAACTGTAATTTCATTCACTTTGAGATAGAGAAAGGACGATTTATCATGAACAAACTGGAACAGCTGTATGAAGGAAAGGCCAAGAAGGTGTTCGCCACCGAGAACCCCGACATCGTGATCGTCTCCTACAAGGACGACGCTACCGCCTTTGACGGCGCCAAGAAGGGCACCATCCTGGGCAAGGGCGCCATCAACAACCAGATGAGCAACTTCCTCATGTCCCAGCTGGAGAAGGCCGGCGTCCCCACCCACCTGGTGGAAGAGCTCAATGAGCGTGAGACCGCCGTGAAGAAGGTTTCCATCGTCCCCCTGGAGGTCATCATCCGCAACATCTCCGCCGGTTCCTTCGCCAAGCGCTACGGCGTGGAAGAGGGCATTGTGTTCGACCAGCCCACCATCGAGTTCTCCTACAAGAACGACGACCTCCACGACCCCCTCATCAACGACTACCACGCTGTGGCTCTGAAGCTGGCCACCTGGGAGGAGATCGAGCAGATCAAGACCTACGCCTTCGCCGTCAATGAGTTCTTGAAGAAGACTCTGGCCGAGTGCGGCGTGACCCTGGTGGACTTCAAGCTGGAGTTCGGCAAGACCTCCGACGGCACCATCGTCCTGGCCGACGAGATCAGCCCCGACACCTGCCGCTTCTGGGACTCCAAGACCGGCGAGAAACTGGATAAGGACCGTTTCCGTCGCGACCTGGGCAACGTGGAGGGCGCTTATCAGGAGATGAGCCGCCGCCTCATGGGCAAGTAATTTACTAGGAGGAACAGCATGGGAGGCTTTTTTGGCGCCGTCTCCAAGCGGGACGTAACTCTTGATATCTTTTTCGGCGTGGACTACCACTCTCACCTGGGCACTCGTCGGGGCGGCATGATCATTCATGACGCCGCCGACGGCTTCCAACGTCAGATCCACTCCATTGAAAACACCCCCTTCCGCACCAAGTTCGAGAAGGATCTCCACGACTTCCACGGCTGCAGCGGCATCGGCTGCATCAGCGACACCGACCCCCAGCCCCTGCTGGTTCGCTCCCACCTGGGTCTGTACGCCATCACCACCGTGGGCGTCATCACCAACACCGACCAGCTGGTGGCAGAGCATTTTTCCGAGCCCGGCCACCAGTTCATGGCCATGAGCTCCGGCAAGGTCAACTCCACCGAGCTCACCGCCGCCCTCATCAACCAGAAAACCAACCTCATTGACGGCATCCGCAACGCCCAGGAGCTCATTGAAGGGTCCATGACCCTTCTCATCCTCACCGAGCACGGCGAGATCATCGCCGCCCGGGACCGTCTGGGCCGTCTGCCCGTCCTCATCGGCAAGGGCCCCGAGGGCCACTGCGTGTCCTTCGAGTCTTTCGCCTACCACAAGCTGGGCTATGAGGACGCCTACGAGCTGGGCCCCCGGGAGATTGTCCGGGTCACCGCCGACGGCTACGAGACCCTGGTTCCCGCTGGCGACGAAATGAAGATCTGCGCCTTCCTGTGGACCTACTACGGCTACCCCAACTCCAACTACGAGGGGGTCAACGTGGAGGTCATGCGCTACCGCAACGGCGAGATCATGGCCCGAGATGAAGAGGCCCGGGGCGTACAGCCCGACGTGGACTTTGTGGCCGGCGTGCCTGACTCCGGCGTGCCCCACGCCATCGGCTACGCCAACAAAAGCGGCAAGCAGTTTGCCCGCCCCTTCGTGAAATACACCCCCACCTGGCCCCGCTCCTTCATGCCCGCCAACCAGGAGGTGCGCAATCAGGTGGCCAAGATGAAACAAATTCCTGTGCCTGAGCTCATTCAGGACAAGAAGCTTCTCTTCGTGGACGACTCCATCGTCCGTGGCACCCAGCTGCGGGAGACCGTAGACTTTCTCTACGAGTCCGGGGCCAAGGAAGTGCACATGCGCTCCGCCTGCCCCCCCATCATGTACAGCTGCAAGTATCTGAACTTCTCCCGGGGCAACTCCGACATGGACCTGCTGGCCCGTCGCACCATCCAGGAGCTGGAGGGCGACGAGGGTCAGAAGCACCTGGAGGAGTACGCCGACGCCAACACCGAGCGTGGCCAGTGCATGCTCAAGTCCATCTGCGAGAAGATGGGCTTTGACTCCCTGGGCTATCAGTCCCTGGACGGCCTGCTGGAGTCCATCGGTCTGGACCGGGATAAGGTGTGCACCTACTGCTGGAACGGAAAGGAGTAATTTTCATGAATCATTCTGACTCTCACTCTGCCTCCTACGCCGCTGCCGGCGTGGATGTCACCGCCGGTTACGAGGCGGTACGCCGCATCAAGCCCATGGTGGAATCCACCTACATTCCCGGGGTCATGGGCACCCTGGGCGGCTTTGGCGGCATGTTTGCCCCCGATCTGAACGGCATGAAGAAGCCCGTGCTGGTGTCCGGTACCGACGGCGTTGGCACCAAGCTGAAGCTGGCCTTCCTCATGGACAAGCATGACACCGTGGGCATCGACTGCGTGGCCATGTGTGTCAACGACATCATCTGCGGCGGCGCTATGCCCCTGTTCTTCCTGGACTACATCGCCTGCGGCAAGAACGACCCCGCCCGCATCGCTGACATCGTCACCGGCATCACCGAGGGCTGCCGCCAGGCTGGCTGCGCCCTGGTAGGCGGTGAGACCGCCGAGATGCCCGGCTTCTACCCCGTGGACGAGTACGACCTGGCTGGGTTCTCCGTTGGCATGGTGGACGAGGAGAAGATCATCGACGGCAAGTCCCTCAGCGAAGGCGACGTGCTCATCGGTCTGGCCTCCTCTGGCGTGCACTCCAACGGCTTCTCCCTGGTGCGTAAGGTCTTCGACGTGGAGCACGCCGACCTGAAGACCCCCATGGATGAGCTGAACGGCAAGAGCCTGGGCGAGGCCCTGCTGGAGCCCACCCGCATCTATGTCAAGGCCGTGAAGGCCGTGCTGGGCGCTGGCGTGGATGTCCACGCCGTCAGCCACATCACCGGCGGCGGCTTCTATGAGAATGTGCCCCGCATGATGGTGGACGGCCTCACCGCCCAGATCAAGCTGGACTCCTTCCCCACCCTGCCCATCTTCTCCCTCATCCAGAAGGCGGGCAACATCCCCGCTCGGGACATGTACAACACCTTCAACATGGGCATCGGCATGATTCTGGCCGTCCCCGCCGCCCAGGCTCAGGCCGCTCTGGACGCCCTGGCCGCAGCTGGCGAGACCGCCTACCAGATCGGCAGCGTGGTCGCTGGCGAGGCTGGCGTGGAGCTGGTGTAATCCATGGGAAAGCGTATTGCCGTTTTGGTGTCCGGCGGCGGCACCAACCTGCAAGCCCTCATTGACGCCCAGGCCCGGGGCGAGCTGGGCGGCGGCACCATTGCCGCCGTCATCTCCTCCAAGGCCGGGGTATACGCCCTGGAACGGGCGGAGAAGGCGGGGATTCCCCACTATGTCATCCCCCGCAAGGAGTATCCCTCCAACCAGGCCATGACCCAGGCTTTGGTGGCCAAGCTGAAAGAGCTGGACATTGACCTGGTGGTGCTGGCAGGCTTTATGATCATTCTCACTGAAGAGATGGTGCAGGCCTACCCCAACGCCATCTTGAACGTCCACCCCGCCCTCATCCCCTCCTTCTGTGGAGAGGGCTGCTACGGTCTCCACGTCCACGAGAAGGCCCTGGAGTACGGAGTGAAAGTGTCCGGCGCCACCGTCCACTTTGTCTCCGAGGAGTGCGACGGCGGCCCCATCGTGCTGCAAAAAGCCGTAGCTGTGGAGGAGGGGGACACCCCCGAAACCTTGCAGCGGCGCATCATGGAGCAGGCCGAGTGGCACATCCTGCCCCAGGCCGTCTCCCTGTTCTGCCAAGATCGGCTCCATGTAGAGGGCCGAGTGGTCCACATTCTGCCCCCGCAAGCTTGACAAAGGCGCTCAGGGCATGATATAGTTAACAGGCTATATAACTGACGGAAGTGGGTTGACCACAGGGAGTATAGCCGTAGAAATGCCGACCGTCTGGGCGCACCTATTTTGTGGATAGGTGCGCCCTTTTTCTTTGACCAACACTTTGAGGAGGTACCACTATGACAACTTTGGATCTGTGCCAGGAGCTGTCCCGCAACCCCTACCCCGGCCGAGGCATCGTGCTGGGCCGCACCGCTGACAACAAGCATGCGGTGATCGCCTACTTCATCATGGGCCGCAGCGAAAACAGCCGCAACCGCATCTTCGAGGAGACGGACGACGGTATTCGCACCCGGGCCTATGACGAGAGCAAGATGACCGACCCCTCCCTGATCATCTATCACCCCGTGCGCCAGGTGGGCGAGGACACCATTGTCACCAATGGCGACCAAACCGACACCATTCAGCAGGGCCTGCTGGCTGGCAAGACCTTTGCTGAGTCCCTGCGCTCCCGCTGCTTCGAGCCCGATCCCCCCAACTACACCCCTCGCATCTCCGGCCTGCTCCTCAAGGACGGCAGCTACAAGCTGTCCATTCTCAAGTCCGCCTACGGCAACCCTGACTGCAACCTGCGCTACTTCTACGAGTACGACGCTCCCCTGCCCGGCACCGGACACTTCATCCACACCTATCAGGAGAACCTGGACCCCCTGCCCTCCTTCGAGGGTGAGCCCCGCCTGGTGGCCATCACCGCCCCCGACGCCGAGACTCTGGCCGGGGACCTGTGGCTGTCCCTCAACGACGAGAACAAGGTCTCTCTCTTCGTCCGCTACATCGACCTGGAGACCGGAGACTGTGAGACTTCCATCATCAACAAACACTGGGAGGTTTAATCCATGACTGAACTGGAACTGAAATACGGCTGTAACCCCAACCAAAAGCCCGCCCGCATCTACATGGACGAGGGTGAGCTGCCCATCACCGTCCTCAACGGCAAGCCCGGCTACATCAACTTCATGGACGCTCTCAACTCCTGGCAGTTGGTGAAGGCTCTGAAGAAGGCCACCGGCCTGCCCGCCGCCGCCTCCTTCAAGCACGTCTCCCCTGCTGGCGCTGCTCTGGGCACCCCCCTCACCGACGTGGAGAAGCAGATCTACTTCGCCGACGGCTTTGACACCTCCCCCATCGCCTGCGCCTACATCAAGGCCCGCGGTGCGGATCGTCTGTGCTCCTACGGCGACTGGGCCGCCCTGTCCGACGTGTGCGACGAGGCCACCGCCCGGTTCCTGGCCATGGAGGTCTCCGACGGCATCATCGCCCCCGGCTACACCGACGAGGCCCTGGCCATTCTCAAGACCAAGAAGAAGGGCAACTACAACGTGGTGCAGATTGACCCCAACTACGAGCCCGCCCCCATTGAGACCCGCCACATCTACGGCATCACCTTCCAGCAGGGCTACAACAACTTCGAGATCAACGAGAGCCTGCTGGACAACATCGTCACCGAGAACAAGGAGCTGCCCGAGGCCGCCCGCCACGACCTGCTGCTTGCCCTGCTGACTCTGAAGTACACCCAGTCCAACTCCGTGTGCTACGTCAAGAACGGCCAGACCATCGGCGTGGGCGCCGGTCAGCAGAGCCGCATCCACTGCACTCGTCTGGCTGGCTCCAAGGCGGACAACTGGATGCTGCGTCAGCACCCCAAGGTTCTGGGCCTCCAGTTTGTGGACAACATCCGCCGTCCCAACCGGGACAACGCCATTGACGTGTACATCTCCGACGAATACGAGGATGTGCTGGCCGAGGGCGTGTGGCAGGAGACCTTCAAGGTCAAGCCCGAGCCCCTGACCCGGGAGGAGAAAAAGGCTTGGATTGCCCAGATGCACGGTGTGTCCGTGGGCTCCGACGCCTTCTTCCCCTTCGGCGACAATGTGGAGCGGGCCCGCAAGTCCGGCGTGGAGTACATCGCCCAGCCCGGCGGCTCCATCCGGGACGACAACGTCATTGAAACTTGCAACAAGTATGGAATTGTCATGGCCTTCACCGGCATGCGCCTGTTCCACCACTAAGAGGAGGGTCAACCCATGAGAGTACTCGTAGTGGGCAGCGGCGGCCGTGAACACGCCATCTGCTGGAAGCTGGCCCAGTCCCCCAAGGTCACCGAGCTGTTCTGCGCCCCCGGCAACGGCGGCATCGCCCAGGTGGCCACCTGCGTGGATGTCAAGGCCACCGACGTGCCCGGCATGGTGGCTTGGGCCAAGGAAAACCACATGGATTTCGTCATGGTGGCTCCGGATGACCCCCTGGCCATGGGCATGGTGGACGCTCTGGAGGAGGCGGGCATTCCCGCCTTCGGCCCCCGGGCCAACGCCGCCATCATTGAGGCCAGCAAGGCCTTCTCCAAGGAGCTGATGGCCAAGTATCATATCCCCACCGCCGCCTATGCCACCTTCACCGAGCTGGACAAGGCCCTGGCCTACATCGAGGAGCAGGGCGCTCCCATCGTGGTGAAGGCCGACGGCCTGGCCCTGGGCAAGGGCGTGGTGGTAGCCTCCACCGTAGAGGAAGCCAAACAGGCCGCCACCGAGATGATGGCAGACAAGAAGTTTGGCGAGTCCGGCTCCACGGTGGTCATCGAGGAGTGCATGGTGGGCCCCGAGGTCACCGTACTGGCCTTTGCCGACGGCAAGCACGTGGTCCCCATGCCTGCCAGCCAGGACCACAAGCGAGCCTTTGACGGCAACCAGGGCCCCAATACCGGCGGCATGGGCGCCATCTCTCCCCCGCCCCAGTACACCCCTGAGATCGCCAAGCAGTGCATGGAGGAGATCTTCCAGCCCACCATCGACGCCCTCCAGGCTGAGGGCCGTCCCTTCCACGGGGTGATCTACTTTGGCCTCATGCTCACCCCCAAGGGTCCCCGGGTGGTGGAGTACAACGCCCGCTTCGGTGACCCCGAGTGCCAGGTGGTGCTCTCCCTGCTGGACACCGACTTGATGGACGTACTCCAGGCCTGTGTGGACGGCACCCTGGACCAGCTGGACATCCAGTGGAAGAAGGAGGCCGGGTGCGTGCTGGTGCTGGCCTCCGGTGGCTATCCCCTGGACTACAAGAAGGGTTACCCCATCTCCGGGCTGGAGGAGGCAGGCAAGACCTCCGTGGTGTTCCACGCTGGCACCGCTCTGAAAGACGGCCAGTATGTCACCAACGGCGGCCGTGTGCTGGGTGTCACCACCACCGCCCCCACCCTGGAGGAGGCCATTGCCAAAGCCTATGAGGCAGGTAAGCACATCTCCTTCACCGACATGCACTTCCGCACCGACATCGGACACGCATTTTAAGGAGCGTTTTCTATGATTACCTTGGCCCAGCGCATCACAGAATTGCGCACCCAAAAGGGCATGAGCCGCCCGGAGCTGTCTCTGGCCCTGGGCCTGCCCAAAACCGCTGTGGAGAAGTTCGAAATGGGGCGTCAGACCCCCACCCAGGAGCAGCAGAAGAAGATGGCCGCCTATTTTGGCGTGTCTCTGTTCTACCTCCGGGGGGAGAGCAATGACCCCACCACCCAGGATAGCTGGATGAATGGGGCCATTCCGGACGACGAGCCCGCCCCCTATCTCCCACCCCAGCCCAAGCGGGCCCCGGCATCCCGTCCCTCCCCGGTAAAGGAGGGCTCCATGCTGGACCCCATCTTGAAAAGCGCTGGCTTCCAGCAGGCCGTCCACGACGCTGTGGTGGATGTGCTCCGCTCCAAAGAAGGGCAGCAACTACTGGAACAGGCGGTAGCCCGTTACCTGCGCAAATAACTAGAGAAAAAACTTGGACCAGGATGTTCGAACATCCTGGTCCAAGTTTTTTCTTATAACAGCGGAGCAAGCACCTGCAAGATCTCCCGCCCCAAGCGGCGGTAGTAGGGCACGCTCTTACACTGCTCCAGGGTCACCGCCACGCTCTTGTCCTGGGTACTCAAAAAGTCATCGCGGATGTGGTGGACGGTGGGGGTGCCATACAGGAGCACCCCGTTTTCAAAGTGCAAAAACATACTGCGGTAGTCCATATTCACCGTGCCTACGGTGGCATAACAGTCGTCCACCACAAAGTTTTTACTGTGGATGAAGCCGGGGGTGTACTCATAGATCTTCACGCCCGCCTCCAATAGCTCATCATAGTGAGCCCGGGTCACCTCAAACACCGTCTTCTTGTCCGGGATATGGGGGGTGATGATACGCACGTCCACTCCGGACTTGGCGGCGGTGGTGAGGGCCACCGTCATGGAGTAGTCAATGACCAGGTACGGCGTGGTGATGTACACATACCGCTTGGCCCGGTTGATGAGGTTGAGGTACACCGACAGCCCCACCGGCTCATTGTCCCAAGGGCAGTCCTGGTAGGGCTGCACATAGCCCACCTCGCTCCACGCCGAGGGCTCCGGCCGGTAGCCGTCAAAGTCCTCGGCACTGTTCTCAGTGAAGTCCCACATGGACAGGAACGACACCGTCATAGACCACACCGCATCCCCCTCCAGGCGGATGGCAGAGTCCTTCCAATGGCCGAACCGGGATTTGACGTTGATGTACTCATCCGCCATATTGATGCCCCCGGTAAAGGCCACCGTTCCATCGATAATCATATATTTCCGGTGGTCCCGGTTGTTCTGTCGTAGAGACACCACCGGGAGGATGCGGTTAAAGACCCGGCACTGGATGCCCAGCTTTTCCATGCGCTCCGGGTAATCTGCCGGAAGGGTGAAGATGGACCCCACGTCGTCGTAGATCACCCGGACCTCCACCCCCTGCTGCACCTTCACTTGCAGCACGTCCAGGATGGAGTTCCAAAGCTTACCCTCTTCAATGATAAAGTATTCGATGAAGATATACCGCTTGGCCCCCCACAGGGCGGCCAGAATGTCGCTGTAACAGTTGTCCCCCAGGGGGTAATAGTGGCTCTTGGTGTTGCCATATACCGGGCAGTGGGCCACCTGCTCCAGGTAGTTGGCCATGCACGAGGCATCCGAGCCAATGAGCTGGGTCAGAGCCCCGGCCCGGTGGCACTCATCCCCCAGGTTCTGGCACACTTTCTCCTCCATGATGCGCAGACGCTTCTGGTTGAAGTTGGACAGGTGGTTTCCACCCAAGAGCAGATAGGCCAGCGACCCAAAGGGCATCAGACCCAGGACAATGATAATCCAGCTGATCTTATACCCTGGGTTGCTCTTACTGGCCACAATCCACACCACCACCAGAATGGACAAGATCAAAAAGGCCCCATGTATCATGTCGTAATGGGGAATCTCCTGTAGCCTGGAAAGGGCAAACACGTAGAACCCCAACTGAACGACGATCAACACCGCCATAATGCCCAGTCGGTGAAACAACAACTTTCCGATATGCGTCAGTATCCGATTCATGGTATCTCCTCTTTACCGCAAAACCACGCTGTCCTCGCCCAGCGTCTCTCTCAGTTCCTCCAGCAGCACCGCATGGTGCAGACAGCCCGCCAGCAGCTTCTTTTTGCTGTCTTGCAGGTAGACCACCGTGCGGCTCTGGCCGGGGAACATACTCAGCAGCTTTTTCAGCCACACCAGGGACTCATTTCCGTCGGGCAGGCGAATCCACAGGGTCTTTTCTGCCTCGCTCTCCTCTGGCGTTGGGCTCTGCTGGTCCTCTCCACTCAGGGGTCCAATCCAGTCGGCCATGATCTGAGGCTCCTTCTCGTCCCGCTGGGACAAACGCCCGGTGACGGCCACAGGAAGCCCTGCCTTGAGGTAGTGGCCACACTCCCCCAGCACCCGGGAGAACACCATCAGCTCCATAGCCCCCGTGGCGTCCTCCAGGGAGACGTAGGCCATCATGGTGTTGTTCTTGGTGGTCTTGGTCTTCACCGTGGCCACCACACCCGCCACGGTCACCTTCTGGCCGTCGGAGAACTTGGGAGGACGGTCCCCCTCCTCCGAGCAGCCCTGGATCAGGGTGGCAATGGGCACCGCCTTGAGCTTTTGCACTTGGCGGCGGTACTGGTCCATGGGATGGCCGGACAGATACAGGCCTGTGACTTCCTTCTCCATGGCCATGAGCTCCGCGGGAGAAAACTCGGGAATGTCCGGCAGCTTCATCTCCGGCTCCAGGCTCTCCTGACCCCCGAACAGGTCAAACTGCCCCTCCAGTTTCTGCCGCTGGTCCCGGAGAATGGAGTCCACCACCTGCTCAAAGACCTTCAGCAGCTGACTACGGCGATAGCCCATGCGGTCAAAACACCCCGCCCGGATGAGACTCTCCAGCACCCGCTTATTGAGATCGTTGTGGCTCATGCGGGCACAGAAGTCAGGGAAGGAGGTGAAGGGGCCTCCCTGCTGCCGCTGGGTCAGCACCGCATTGACAAAGCCCCGGCCCACCCCCTTGAGCGCAGCCAGACCGAATCGGATGTTATTGCCCGATACGGTAAAGCTCAGACCCGACTCGTTGATGTCGGGGGGCAACAGGGCGATGCCATTCTCCTTACACTCGGCGATGTACTCCGCCACCTTGTCCTGGGAGTCCAGCACCGAGGTAAGCAGTGCCGCCATATACTCTCGGGTGTAATGACACTTAAACCACGCCGTCTGATAGGCCACAATGGCGTAGCTCACGGCGTGGGCCTTGTTGAAGGCGTAGTTGGCAAAGGCGTAGATCTCGTCGTAGATGGCCTGGGCATCCTCCGCCGGAATGCCTCGGGCCACACACCCTTCAATGTTGCGCTGAGGGTCGCCGTTGATAAAGGCCTCCCGCTCCCGCTCAATGTCCTTGACCTTCTTCTTACTCATGGCTCGGCGCACCATGTCTGCCTGGCCCAGAGAGTATCCCGCCAGGCGGCGGAAAATCTCAATAACCTGCTCCTGATAGACAATACACCCGTAGGTCACGGACAGAATGGGCTCCAGGGCGGGATTCCGGTAGGAAATGCACCGGGGGTCCTGCTTGCTGGCGATAAACTTGGGGATGGAGTCCATGGGGCCGGGGCGGTACAGGGCGATGATAGCGGTGATGTCCTCAATGTTCTGGGGCTTGAGGCCCACGCACACACCCGTCATACCCGCAGACTCCATCTGAAACACCCCCGAGGTGTGCCCCTCGGAGAGCATACGGAACACCTCCGGGTCGTCGTCTCGAATCTCGCTGAGGGAGAAGTCCGGGTTGTGCTCCTTGACCATCTTCACCGCATCGTCCAAAATAGTCAGGTTCCGCAAGCCCAAAAAGTCCATTTTCAAAAGGCCCAGCTCTTCCAGGGTCACCATAGTGTACTGGGTCACGGGCACATCGTCGTTGGTGGCCAGGGGCACATACTCATACACCGGCCGCCGGGTAATGACCACGCCAGCGGCATGGGTGGAGGCGTTGCGGGGCATCCCCTCTAACTTCCGGGCCATGTCCACCAGCTGCTTGACCTTTTCGTTGCCGTTGTACAGGTCCGCCAGACCCTTGGACAGCACCAGGGCCTTGTCCAGGGTCATATCCAGGGCAAAGGGCACCTGCTTGGCAATGGCGTCCACCTCGGCGTAGGGCATGTCCATCACTCGGCCCACGTCCCGGATGGCTGCCTTGGCCTTCATGGTACCAAAGGTGACGATCTGGGCCACGTGGTCTTCCCCGTACTTCCGGGACACGTAGTCGATGACCTCCTGACGGCGGCGGATGCAGAAATCAATGTCGATATCCGGCATGGTGACTCGCTCGGGGTTGAGGAATCGCTCAAAATACAGGGAGTACTTCATGGGGTCAATGTCGGTGATATACAGGCAGTAGGACACCATGGACCCGGCGGCAGAGCCACGCCCCGGGCCCACGGGAATGCCCTGGCTCTTGGCGTAGCCGATGAAGTCGGAGACGATGAGGAAGTAGTCCACAAATCCCATGCGGCGAATCATGTTCATCTCCATCTCCAGCCGCTGCTGGTACTCCTCCCCGGCCCCTGGGTACCGCTGCTGGAAGCCCTGACGGCACAGGCGCTCAAAATAGGCATCCCCGTCGGTCTCCCCCTCCGGCAGCTTGAACTCCGGCAGGTGGTGGACCCCGAACTGGAAGTCCACCTGACACATCTGGGCAATCTTGGCGGTATTCTCGATAGCCTCCGGGCACTGGGGGAAGATGCTACGCATCTCCTCTTCACTCTTGATGTAGAACTCCTGGGTCTCAAAGCGCATGCGGTCGGCGTCCTCCAGCCGCTTGCCCGTCTGGACGCACATGAGCACATCCTGCATCACCGAGTCCTCTCGGGTGAGGTAGTGGGCGTCGTTGGTGGCCACCAGGGGAATCCCCGTCTCGGCGTGGAGGCGGAAAATTCCGGCGTTCACCGCCTTCTGCTGGTCGATGCCGTGGTCCTGAATCTCCAGGTAGTAGCTGTCCTCCCCAAAGATGTCCCGCATCTCCAGGGCGTGGGCCAGCGCCCCCTGGTAGTCCCCCGCCATGAGCCGCCGGGGAATTTCCCCGCCCAGGCAGGCAGACAGGGCGATGAGGCCCTCACTGTGGGCCCGCAGCAGCTCCATATCCACCCGAGGTCTGCCGTAAAAGCCCTCCACATAGGCCATAGACACCAGATAGCTGAGGTTGCGGTACCCCGTCTCATTTTTACACAGCAGCACCAGGTGGCGGGGGGAGCCGTCCAGCTCTCGGGTGTGGTCGAACCGGGACCGGGGGGCCACATACACCTCACAGCCGATGATGGGCTTGATGCCCGCCCCCAGGCAGGCCCGGTAGAAGTCCACAGCCCCAAACATCACCCCGTGGTCGGTGATGGCCACAGCCTCCTGTCCCAGCTCCTTGACCCGCTCCACCAACTGCTTGATGCGGCAGGCCCCATCCAACAGGGAGTATTCCGTATGTACATGTAGATGGACAAAAGCCATGAATGTATCCTCCTGGGTAAAAAGGTTTTCTCTCTCAGCTCTCCGCCAGCTGGGCCAGCTTGCGCAGTCGGTGGTTCAAGGCAGACTTGGACACCGGAGGGGTGCACAGCTCCGCCAACTGGGCCAAGGTCAGCTCCGGGTGGGCCATGCGCAGGTCCACCGCCTCCTTTAATTTATCGGGCAAGTCTTCCAGCATTCCCCGCTCTTCCAGGCGGTAGATGGCGTCCATCTGCCACCGGGCCGCCTCCACCGTCTTATCCAGGTTGGCGGCATCGCAGTTGACCCTCCGGTTGACGCTGCCCCGCAGGTCCCGCTCCAGCTTGGCGGTCATAATCTCCATGGCGGAGACAGGCGCTCCCACGGTGGTGAGAAAGTCCTCAATGTGGTCGCTCTGCTTGAAATAGGTCACGTGGTTGCCCTTGCGCTGGGTGTCCTTGGGGGTAAAGCCCAGCTCCTGGAGCAGGGCGATGCTCTCCCGTCCCACGGCCCCGTGAGAGGTGGCCAGCTCCAGATGATAGCTCTTGCCCGGGTCGGTCACCGAGCCTCCCGCCAAAAAGGCGCCTCGGAAAAAGGCCGTCTGGCAGTGTTCCTCCTCCAGATGGGCAAAGTTGATGTGCACCGACACCGTAGAGTCCCGCTCCAGTCCGAAGGTGTCAAAGAGGATGTGCAGCTTCTCCGGGTCCTCAATGAGAAAACTGCCCTTCCCCTCCCCAGTGGGAATCACGTCAAACTCCACCTTAAATGCCTTGCGAAACAGCAGGGGCAGCCGCTGCTTGAGCTGAGGGGATTCCGTAATGATGCGCACCTGTCGGGGCTGGAAGGTGTTGCAGTAGAGCAAAATCCCATAGGCCTCCGCCTGGGCGCAGCAGCGGCGGCTGAGGGGCTGTTTGCATAGTTCTTGTTTTACCTGGGCAGAAAAGGTCACATGCATCTGCTCCTTTTGTCAAAATGTCTTGGTGTGTCCCCGCTGCTGGTACAGCTCCAGCACCGCCTGGGCCACCTTGTCCCCGGAGTGCCGGGCGAAATCCACCTTTTCGTCGGTGAGGGGGCGGCACACTACCTCGGCCCCCAGAATCTCCATCTCCCGGCGGTCCACCAACAGAGGCACGGCGTCCTCCAGCTGGTAGCGGTACAGCATCTCCCGGGGCAGAGTGGCGTTGTTGCACAGGCACAGGTCCACCAACTGGGGCCCGCCGTGCTCCAGCAATGCCGCCAGATGCTCGGAGGCGGTCATACCCTCGGTCTCCCCGTCCTGAGTCATGATGTTGCAGACGTAGATTTTCAGTGCCTTGCTCTCCTCAATGGCGTCGGAGATGCCGTCCACCAGCAGGTTGGGGATGACGCTGGTGTACAGGCTGCCGGGCCCCAGCAAAATGATGTCCGCCCGGCTGATGGCCTCCACCGCTGCAGGCAGCGCGGGGGGATGCTCGGGGATGAGGCGCACATGGTGAATCCCGCAGTTCTGCTGCTTCTTAAAGTTGAAGATCTTGGACTCTCCGCACACCTGGGTGCCGTTTTCAAACACGGCCTCCAGCTGGATATTCTCATTGGTTACGGGCAGAATGGTGCCTCGAATGGCCAGAACCTGGCTCATCTGAGCCACCGCCTGGTCGAAGGAGGTAGAAATTCCGTCCAGGGCCGCCAGAAGCAGATTGCCGAAGGCCTGCCCCGCCAGCCGTCCCTCAGGATAGCGGTAGGCAAGCAGGGTGCGCATGAGAGACTCCTCGTCGGCCAGAGCCTCCATGCAGTTACGGATATCCCCCGGTGGGGGCATACCCAGTTCCTCCCGCAGGGTGCCGGATCCGCCGCCGTCATCCGCCACCGTGACAATGGCAGTGAGGTCATCGGTGCAGCTCTTCAATCCACGCAACACGGCAGACAGTCCGTGTCCGCCGCCAATGGCCACAATGGCCGGTCCGTGTTTCTTTCCCATATCTCAAGCCCTCGTCATGTCCCGGTGGTTCTCCGAGACCTGATAGCCCAAACTGCGCACATACTCTGCCAGCGCATGGGTCATGGCCACCGAGCGGTGCTGGCCGCCCGTACAGCCGATGGCCACCACCACCATGCTCTTTCCCTCCTCGACAAACTGGGGCAGCAAAAATCCCACCATGTCCTCCAGCTTCTCCAGGAATTCCTGGCTCTGGGCGAACTGGAACACATAGTCCCGTACACCGTCGTCCAAACCCGTCTGGTGCTTCAACTCTTCGATGTAGAAGGGATTGGGCAAAAACCGTACGTCAAAGACCAGGTCCGCCTCCATGGGCAGGCCGTATTTAAACCCGAAGGAGGTGACACACACATTCAGTTGGCTGACCTTCTTCCGTCCGGGATACACCAGCTCCAGCACCCGGTCCCTCAGCTTTCGGGTGGACATGGCATCGGTCTGGAGCACGATATCCGCCCGATCCCGCACCGGCTTCATGAGCCTGCGCTCCATCTGAACGGCTCGGGCCAAAGTGCCCTGGCTGTCCATAAGGGGATGGCTGCGGCGGGTCTCCTTGTATCGCTTGATGATGGTCTGGTCATCCGCCTCCACAAACAGAATCTGATAGGGCACCTTCATGCTGTCCAGGGTGTCCAAAGCCTGGAACAGACCGTCAAAGTGGCTGCCACCTCGGATGTCACACACCACGGCAGCCCGCTGATGCTCCCCGCTGCCCATCTGGCACAGCTCAGCAAACTTGGGAATCAGCTCCGGGGGCAGGTTATCCACACAAAAATAGCCGCTGTCCTCCAAAATGGAGATTACCGTGGACTTTCCCGCCCCGGACACACCCGATACGATGAATAACTGCATACTCTCTGCCTCCTTACTTGAGGTATCTGACCTCTGGCTCCAGCTCCACACCGGTGTCCTGGAACACCCGCTCCCGGACCTCATCCATCAGACGCAGAATGTCGGCACAAGTGGCCCCTCCTACGTTGACGACAAATCCAGCGTGTTTCTCCGAAACCATGGCGCCGCCCACACGCAGGCCCTTGAGGCCGCACTGGTCAATGAGGGCAGCGGCAAAATGGCCCTCCGGGCGCTTAAAAGTGGAGCCTGCACTGGGGAAGTCCAGGGGCTGCTTCTCCCGGCGGCGGCCAGCCAAATCCTTCATTTTGTCCCGAATCTCCTGGCCATCACCTGGCTCCAGGTGGAGCTTGGCCCATAGCACCAAGTTTTCCCCGTCGCTAAAGGCGGTGTGGCGGTAGGCAAACTGGCAGCGCTCAGCGTCCCACTCCTCCACCTCTCCGTTGGGGGTCAGCACCCCCACCTGGGTCACAACCTGCTTCAATTCCCCGCCATAGGCTCCGGCGTTCATGGTCACGCCGCCGCCCAAGCTGCCGGGAATGCCATGGGCAAATTCCAGCCCCGTGAGCTGGGCCTGGGCCGCCTGGTTGGCCAGCTGGGAGAGGAGAATTCCGGCCTCTGCCGTCACATTCTCCCCCTCAATGTGGCACTGGGCATACTGGGGCACCGTTTTGATCACGAAAGCATTCACGCCGTGATCGTCCACCAGCAGATTGGAGCCGTTGCCCACCATCACCGTGGGAATCTCCCAGGCACGGGCCAGCTTCACCGCCTCCACCAGCTCCTCCGTCTGTCGGGGCAGCGCCATCAGCGCCGCCGGACCGCCCACCCGAAAGGTGGTGTGGCGGCTCATAGGCTCATCCTGACGCAGTTCCAGCTGGGGCAGCCGCTGCCTGAGCTGCTGGTACAGCTTATGTATCTCATTCATATGCAAACCCTCCGGCTTGTGTCTCTAGGTTGGTATCTGGTTAGAAAGATACTCGTGTATTATAGCAGAATTCCCATTAAAAAAAAAGTGTGGTTCTCCACGAAATTGGGAGGGGCGTTGTTAGGCAACGCCCCTCCCAGACCGGGTTTCAGCAGCAGGGATTGCAGTTTTTGGCCTCCTGGTAGCCTTCTGGCGGGGAAACCGTGTTGGGCGGGAAGAACTCCTCGGTGGGGAACTGGACCTTGCGGAACAGAGCGCAGGGGTCCTCCTCGTTTCCGCCGGTGCACTCCTTGTTGGGAATGCAGTAGTCGTAGGCGGGAATGAGCAGCTGGCTGTCTCGCTCCAGCCGAATCATGGAGAACTGCCCCAGGGTCACATACACCCGCTTGCCCTCGCTGCTCATGGACAGCTCGCCGGGGAAGCAAGAGGTGATGCAGGTGGGGATGTCATTGGGGTCGCAGCAACAGCAGCAGCCGCTGTTCTCACAGCTATCCACCAGCTTCATTCCCAGGATGATGGGATCAACCGCCTCCACGGTCGGGATCAACTGGAGAGGTCGTACCGTCTGTCCTCAAAAAAATTCGCACCTCTCCTCTCTCGTCGGCGGTGATCTTCTCCACCAGTTTGGCCACGTCCGCCCGTTCCAGCCCTTCCCACCTCATGTACCCTTCCAGTTGCGCCAGAATATCAGCCGTATTGCTGCACTCTCCAGCTTGTTCTAGCTGTAAAGCTTTTTTCCTTGTCTGTATTTCTGCCAGTTCCTGTTGCAGCTGTTCCAGGGAGATAATTCCGTTGGCATAGAGCCGCTCATACCGCTTCTTTCGCTGTGCCAGCCGTTCCAGTTCACTCTCCTCCTGGGGTACCCCTGAGATATGGTTCAGAACTCCATCCACCACACTCTGCTTCCATCCTTCCAGGTTGGTGATACACTCACCGACATGGTCCCGGATGGCAGCCACCAGCTGTTCCTCCTCGATTTTGGTGCGGTTGGCACACTGCCCCTGGTCATTGCCCCAGCACTTCCAGTACACCCGGGTGTTGACATAGGTATAGCTCTTGCGGCAAAAGCTTCTCCCGCACTCTGCACAGACAATGAGGCCGCTAAAGGGATGCCGGGCGCTATATCTGCCGCCTGGCTCACGAGCCTGGGCCCGCTGTTGCCGCTGCTGCTGGGCCTGGGCAAACTGCTCCGGGGTGACAATGGCCCATTGGGGCCGTGGATGGTGAAATTGCTCCTGAGGGGGCAGCTTTTTTCGCTTTCCTGTGAGGTAGTTTTCCACCTCATACTTGTGGTTGACGTGGTGGCCGCAGTAGATGGGGTTTGTGAGGATGCGGTGGACGGCGGAAGGGGTCCACGGACAGCCCTGCTTGGTCACATACCCCAATCCATTGAGCTGTTGGGCGATGGTACGACACCCCAGTCCCTGGTCCACATACAGGGAGAAGATCTTGCGCACCACCTGGGCCTCTTCCGGACAGATGGCCAGTTGGAAATTGTCCACCCGATGGTAGCCGTAGAGAAGCCGAGGCACCCGCCCCTTCTGGGCGTTGAGGCGTTTGCCAAATTTCACGCGGCGGCTGAGGTTGGCGCTCTCCTCCTGGGCCAAGGCCCCAAATAGGGTGAGCACGAACTCCGATTCCCCCAGGCTGTCCATATTGGCGGTGAGAAAGCGGGTGTTCACCCCCAGTTCTTTCAGCGCTCGCACACTCTGGAGAAAATCCACCGTGTTACGGGCAAATCGGGAGATATCTTTCACCACCACCAAGTCGAAGTGATGTCGGGCGGCGTCTCGAAGTAAGGCCTGAAACTGCTCTCGTTTCCGCATCTGGGTGCCGGAAATTCCCTCATCGGCATAGACCCGCACCAACTCGTACCCGTTGGTCCGGGCATAGGCTTCAAAAAACTCCTTCTGATTGGCCAGACTGTCCAGCTGCTCCTCTTTGGCAGTGGACACCCGGCAATAGGCTGCAATTCTCATACTCTATCTCCAACAACTACACAGCTTTTCCATTACAATTTTCTTCCAAAGCTCTTGCAAGCCATTTCCCTGGTTTCGGTCTACGATAACAAAGTGAATATTCAAAACCATCACCCCCACACCACTGTATGAGGGGAAGTGCCGGGTATGACAAAGAGCTGGCGCAGAGGTATCTCTGCACCAGCTCTTCTGATACGTATTGGGTCTGATTACAGGGCCCCGTGGACCAGCTCGCCCCGGAACAGGACGGCCTTCAGGTTCAGGTCCTTGTCCAGGACCACCACGTTGGCGTCCTTGCCCACGTCCAGGCTACCCACACGGTCGTAGATGCCGATGGACTTGGCGGAGTTGACGGCGGCGGCCATCACGGCATCCTCCAGGGGGATGCCGAAGGAGACGGCCGTCTTCATGCAGTTCATCAGGTCGGTGACAGAACCAGCCAGAGTGCCGTCGGCCAGCTCAGCCCGGTTGCCCTTGACGAACACGGCCTGACCGCCCAAGGTGTACTCACCGTCGGGCATACCAGCGGCACGCATGGTGTCGCTGACCAGCACCATCCGCTCACGGCCCATCATCCGGAAGGTGGCCCGGATGACAGCGGGGTGCACGTGCACGCCGTCACAGATGATCTCCACATAGGCGTCCTTGCTGTCGGCGGCAGCGCCGATGACGCCGGGGTCACGGTGAGCAAAGGGAGGCATGGCGTTGTAGAGGTGGGTGACATGGTTGGCACCAGCCTCAAACGCAGCCATAGCAGTGTCATAGTCGGCGGTGGTGTGAGCCAGGCTCACGGACACCTCGTCCTTCACCTCACGGATGAAGTCCATGGCGCCATCCAGCTCGGGAGCCAGAGAAACCAGCTTCACCAGGCCCTGGGAACACTCCTTCAGGTGGCGCAGCAGAGCCACGTCGGGATCGCGCAGCCAAGCGCCGTTCTGAGCGCCCTTCTTGGCAGCGGCCAGGAAGGGACCCTCCAGGTGGATACCCACCAGCTCAGCGCCGGGCACATTGGCGGCACGGTGCTGGGCAGCGGTGGTGCACACCTTCTCCAGCTGCTCGGCAGCCAGAGTCATGCCAGCGGGGCAAATCTGGGTCACGCCACGGGACAGCTCGTAAGCTGCCATATCCGCCAGACCCTGAGCGTCTGCGTCGGAGACATCGGCCCCCACGCAGCCGTGGAAATGGACATCGGTGAGGCCAGGAATGACATAGCACCCGGACACGTCCACGCCGTTGTCCTGACAATTCTCTACGATCTTTCCGCCCTCCAGGCACACGTCTTTGACAACAAAGCCGGCCTGGGGATCAAAGACCTGTCCGCCCGTGAGTCTCACAGGCACCCCTCCTTACGCAGCACGGAGAAGGCGGCCTCGTCGCCCACCACAGTCACGTTGGGGTGCAGCTGCAGCAGAGAGGCGGGCACGCGGGGAGTGATGGGGCCAAAGAAAGCCTTGTGGACGATCTCAGCCTTGTCCTCGCCGCTGACAACCACCACCACGGAACGAGCCTGGAGAATGGCGGCCATGCCCATGGTCAGAGCCTGACGGGGCACGTCAGCCTCAGAGGCGAAGAAACGCTTGTTGGCGTCGATGGTGCTCTGAGCCAGCTCCACCACGTGAGTGGGGCCCACAAACTCATCGGCGGGCTCGTTGAAGCCGATGTGGCCGTTGTGGCCCATGCCCAGCAGCTGCAGGTCGATACCGCCCAGCTCACGGATGTGGGCGTCGTAGGCAGCGCACTCAGCGTCAGCATCCTCAGCCTTGCCGTTGGGGACGCTGGTGTTGGCCACATCAATATCCACGTGGTTGAAGAGGTTGTTCTGCATGAAGTAGCGGTAGCTCTGGTCGTGATCGCCAGACAGGCCCTTGTACTCGTCCAGGTTCACGGAACGGACGTTGGCAAAGGACAGGTCGCCCTTGTTGTACCACTCGATCAGCTGCTTATAGGTGCCGATGGGGGTGGAACCGGTGGCCAGACCCAGCACGCAATTGGGCTTGACGATGACTTGCGCAGAGATGAGATTCGCGGCCTGACGGCTCATAGCCGTGTAGTCAGCGCAGGAAATAAATCTCATAATTGATAACCTCCTAAATTTACAGTCCGCATCCCGAACTAGCCAGGGTCTCCCCCGCCTATCCCGGAACGCCAAGTATTTCCCTTCCCTATGTATGGATTCCCACACTCAGAAGGGCTCTATATGTATCATAACTTTATCAAACCCAAATATCAATAGATTTTCCAAACTTTTTTTGAATTTGTTTCCTTGCAGGAAAATTTTCGCCATTTTTTACCTGCCCAGTTGATCACAACCGTCTCCACCACCGCCACAGGCAGGTTGCTGTTCTCCAGAGCCTGGGTGTCCAGGCTGCCCATGGAGGCGTTGGAGGAGAACACTTTGGCCGAGCCCTCGCTGCCAAACAGGATGGCTCGCTTGTCAAACACCGCCAGTCCGCACACAGACACCGGGCGGGACGCCCCCACAAAGGCATCCGCCGTCACACGGTAGAAGTAGCGGACGTCCACGGTGTAGAATCCCCGGTGGAATCCCATGGGCTCCACGTCAATGTAGGCGTACAGCAACTCGGCCTTTCCAGCCTTCAGGCTGATGGCACGATCAATGACAGCCTGGGAACTGGCTGTGGGGTAAAGGCGCAGATCTTCCACGCAGTCCTTATCTCGACAGCTGTCGTAAATTTTTCTGGTGTGAATGCACACGGCCTCTCGAATACCAGCGGTATCGCAGATGGGGCCGGGCTCAATCAATTCAGCCATAGATCAATACCTCCCGATGGTTGATGGGAACAAGAACAGAGAGATTCTCCCTTCTTCCATTCCCATTGTATGACCACCGGGAAAAAGGGTGCAAAAGCCCCCTTGCCACTCAAGGTTGCGGCAAGGGGGCTCTGGGGTTTTATTAGGGCTGACGCAGGGCGATCTCGTGGCGCTTGGGGCCAGTGGAGACAATGGTGATGGGCACACCGATGTGGGATTCCAGGAACTTCACGTAGTTCTTGGCCTGCTCCGGCAGGGCCTCAAAGTCGGTGATACCACGCACATCGCTCTTCCAACCGGGCAGAGTCTCAAACACAGGCTTGGCCCGCATCAGGCTGGGCGTGGTGGGAAACCGGTCGGTGACCTGGCCGTCGATCTCGTAGCCCACGCACACCTTAATCTCGTCCAGATAGCCCAGCACGTCCAGACAGGTCAGAGCCACCTGGGTGGCACCCTGAACCATACAGCCGTACTTGGTGGCTACAGCATCGAACCAGCCCACACGGCGGGGACGGCCGGTGGTGGCGCCGAACTCACCCTTATCACCGCCACGGCGGCGCAGCTCATCGCCCTCTTCCCCGGTGACTTCACTGACAAAGGGCTCGGTGCTGGAACCCACAGAGGAAGAATAGGACTTGGTAACGCAGATGACATCCTTGATGGCGGTGGGAGGCACAGCAGCGCCCACGCAACCAAAGCCAGCCAGGGTGTGAGAAGAGGTAGTCATGGGGAAGATGCCCAGATCGGGGTCCTTCATGGAGCCCAGCTGGCCCTCCAGCAGGATGGTCTTGCCCTGGGCCAGGGCCTCGTGGACAAAGGTCACCGCATCCCCCACATAGGGACGGATCATCTCCCGGCACTCCAGCAGCTGCTGGAACAGCGCCTCCACGTCCAAAGCAGGCTTGTGGTACAGGTGCTGGAACATCACATTCTTCAGCTCCACGGCCCGGGTCAGGCGGTCGCGCAGCCGCTCCTCGTCAAAGAGGTCGCACACCTGGATGCCAATCTTGGCATATTTGTCGGAATAGAAGGGAGCAATGCCGCTCTTGGTGGAGCCAAAGGCCTTTCCGCCCAGGCGCTCCTCCTCGTAGCTGTCCTGGAGCACGTGGTAGGGCATGAGCAGCTGGGCCCGCTCCGAAATGATCAGCTTGGGCGCAGGCACACCCTGATCGGTGATGGACTTGAGCTCATCCACCAGCTTCACCACATCCAGGGCAACGCCGTTGCCAATGATGTTGGTGACGTGGGGATAAAAAATGCCGGAGGGCAGAATGTGAAGCGCAAACCGACCGTAGTCATTGATAATGGTATGACCAGCGTTGGCACCGCCCTGGAACCGGATGACCACGTCCGAGGTCTCCGCCAGCATGTCGGTGATCTTGCCCTTTCCTTCGTCGCCCCAGTTGGCACCTACGATTGCTTTAACCATAATTACCTCCGCAGTGCGGGATTCGCAACCATGTAAATGGATTTGCCTTATCCGCAACGCATTATGTGACTATTATAATATTATATTCCCCAGGACGCAAGCCTTTTCCGCCACTCTGATAGATTTTATCCGGCTTCATTCTTTTACCTCTTTACTTTCTTGAAGCGCAATGGTATGATAGATACGCAATTACACCAGCACCTACTATAAAGAAATGGAGGCTGCACTATGCAGAAAAACAACTCTGAGAATGCAGAGATGCTGTACCAAGCCATTTTGTCTCTCTCCTCTCCAGAGGAATGTCGGGCTTTCTTCCAGGACCTGTGCACCGTGGCGGAGCTGCGGGCCATGGCACAACGTTTGGAAGTGGCTGTGCTGTTGGACAGCGGTATGATTTACAATGATATTTTGGAGCGCACTGGCGCATCCAGCGCTACCATCAGCCGGGTCAACCGCGCACTCCAGTACGGCGCAGATGGGTATAAGACGGTCCTTCCCCGTCTAAAGTGATTGTATGGAGCAATATACCTCTCTGGCGGAATACTATGACCGTCTCACCGGAGACGTGGGCTATTCCCACTGGGCGGACTATGTGGAGCGGCATTTCCGCCGTCTGAAGCATCCCGTTCGCTCGGTGGCGGAGTTGGCCTGCGGCACCGGCTCTCTCACCTCCATCTTGGCATCCCGAGGCTACCAGATGACTGCTGTGGACATCTCAGCGGACATGCTGTGCGTAGCGGCACAGAAGTGTCAAGACCAGGAGGTGCTTTTTCTGTGCCAGGATATGGCCAAATTCACCTTGCTGGAACCAGTGGATGCCGTCATCTGCTGCCTGGACAGCGTCAACTATGTCACCCGCCCCCAGAGGCTGCGCCGGGCCTTCGCCCAGGTGTATCGCAACCTCAAGCCCGGCGGGCTCTTTCTCTTTGACGCAAAAACTCCGTTGGCCCTGGAGGAGGCGGACGGACAGACCTATCTGGACGAGGACGAAAGCCTGATGTGTGTATGGCGGGCGGACTACGAACCCCGGCGGCGCATCTGTGGCTACGGCATCGACCTGTTCACCCTGCGGCCGGACGGGGCATGGAATCGGGAGAGTGAATACCATGAGGAGTACGCCTATACCCCGCAGGAACTCACCGACTTTCTCACCCAAGCTGGCTTCTCCTCCATCAAGCAATACAGCAATCTAAAAATGTGCCCTCCCAAAGAGGAGGATCGGCGCATTTTCTTTGCAGCACGAAAGGAACAATAAAAATTTATGGATCAACTTGTACGTGTCATTGCCAAAGACGCCCCCATCAAAGCCACTGCCCTATCCGCCACGGATCTGGTGGAGCGGGCCCGTGCCATTCATGACACCTGGCCGGTGGCCACTGCCGCCCTGGGCCGTCTGCTCATGGGCGCGTCCATGATGGGCAATATGTTGAAAAATGAGGACGGCTCTGTGACCCTCCGCATCCGCGGCGGCGGCCCTCTGGGCAGCCTCACCGCCGTATCAGACAGCACCGGCAACGTCCGGGGCTATGTCACCAATCCTGCGGTGGATGTACCTCGCAAGGCCCACGCCAAGCTGGACGTGGGCGCCGCCGTGGGCTGTGACGGAGAACTCACCGTTATCAAAGATATCGGTATGCGGGAGCCCTACGTAGGCTCTGTCCAACTGGTGGGCGGTGAGATTGCCGAGGACATCGCCGCCTACTTTATGGAGAGCGAGCAGATTCCCACGGCCTGCGCTTTGGGGGTCCTGGTGGCTCCTGACCAGACGGTACAGGCCGCTGGGGGCTATCTCATCCAACTGCTCCCCGGTGCCACCGACGAGGTCATCTCGGCTGTGGAGCGTGGCATTGCCAAGGTGGGCGCCGTCAGCGCCAAGCTGGACCAAGGCATCAGCCCCTTGGATCTGCTCCACGAGGTGCTGGGCGAGTTTGAGCTGGAAGTGTTGGAGACTACCCCGGTGGAATACCGCTGCCAGTGCTCCCGGGAACGGGTGTCTCGGGCTCTCATCAGCATGGGAAAAAATGAATTGGAATCTCTGATTCAGGATCAGGGCAGCGCCGAACTCACCTGCCAATTCTGCGATAAAGTTTATCATTTCTCTGAGCATGAGCTAAAACAGTTACTTTTGGAGGCAACTTCATAATTTTCAAAAAAACTTGAAAAAAGGTGTTGACATTTCCCCCAGTGCTTGCTATAATAACCAACGTCGTCTGACGAGCGACAGCGCCGAGCAAGGCGCAAGCACTGGGGAGCATAGCTCAGCTGGGAGAGCACTTGCCTTACAAGCAAGGGGTCACAGGTTCGAGCCCTGTTGTTCCCACCAAGACATTCTAGTTGGAATGTCAACACATGTGGCGCGGTAGTTCAGTTGGTTAGAACGCCGGCCTGTCACGCCGGAGGTCGAGGG